>JAABUV010001939.1_pt1 | contig 29116 bp, 31 predicted proteins | sample 5559971 | NCBI WGS metagenome assembly JAABUV01 (sample SAMN10711881, study PRJNA513362) | rock metagenome | isolation source: Antarctica rocks | place: Antarctica: Victoria Land, Knobhead nord | collected 2015-12-19
CCCTGCGCGAGCGCATCCTGGCCTTCGTCGCGTACTTCAACCAGACCGCCCACCCCTTCCGCTGGACCTATCGCGGGCGACCCCTGTGCCGCTAATCCGGTACGTATCTCCGCCGCGCTGTACTAGCTTCTCGTCTGCTGCGTGGGCACCTTGCCCGGCACCTTGGATGAACAATGCTTGCGTGCTCATGTGGGTGTGCCCCTTTCAACCTGCGAGCATGTGGCATCCAGAGGCGTTGTCAAGAAGCTACGAACCCGCATGGGTGGGCGGCAAAGTCTGATGCCGTTGGCGAATCCGTGCTAGCCGGTCAGGCGGCCGGGGCGAGTTTGGCGAAGGTCGAGCGCCGGGTGTGGACGCGGACAATTGCGCGCTATGGCCCGCCGACGCACGCGGCACCCCGCCGCATATTACCAGCCTCGCCGCGACCGTATCACCACCCTTGGAGCCCGCCGCAGGGTCAGGAAATGCCCCCTTAGAATGCGCGGTGGTCTTGGTCGCTTGTGTTGCCCCGCTTGATCCGAGCGCCCACACCCCTGCCGTCCGCACTCCCGCACCGTACATACGGGAATTTCCGGTGAGTACCCGCGCCGCGCGGGCAGTACTTCCCCATCACAAAACGTCCCCGGAGGCCCGCGATCCCTAGCCCTTATTGCGGTCCTGAAAACGACCATCGTCGGGCCGTCCGGGCGATTCGCAGCACCGTAGCGGTCCACTAGAGTTGATGAACGGCGCGGTGGCCTCAACATCGTGCCCCCGACTCGCCAGCGCGCCCACTACAACAACGCCAATGGTTATGGCCACCCCCGCGCGATTTGCGCGGGTGGCGTCGCCATCGCGTAACGATACGATGGAGTATCCATTGTCCCGTCGCCTCCTGATCGGTATCGTCATCATCGGTGTGTTGCTCGCCGGCGGCCCCTTCGGGGCGGCCCAGGCGAGCGCCGCCGAGGGCCGCTGCTTCACCGAGACCGGGAAGTGCGTCGGCGGCACCTTCCTGAAGTACTGGGAGGTGAACGGCGGGTTGGCACAGCAGGGCCTGCCGCTGACCGACGAGTTCTCGGAGGTGAGCCCGACCGACGGGAAACCGTACACGGTGCAGTATTTCGAGCGGGCACGCTTCGAGCACCACCCGGAGAACAAGGCCCCCTACGACGTGCTCCTGGGGCTCCTGGGCGCAGAGCAGCAGGCCCTCCGTTATGGGAACACTCAGGCTGTGGAAGCTGCGCTCGCCGGTGGTGGGGAGTGCCGCACCTTCCCTGCGACCGGCAAGCAGGTATGCGGGCCGTTCCTGCGCTACTGGGATCAGCACGGTGCGCTCGCCCAGCAGGGACAGCCGCGTACCCCCACCTTCTGGGAGCTCAACCCGACCGATGGCAAGCGCTACCAGGTGCAGTACTTCGAGCGCGCCCGTTTCGAGTATCACCCGGAGCATGCCGCCCCGTACGATGTCTTGCTCGGGTTGCTTGGGCGTGAGCAGTATCGCGCCCGCTATGCGACCGCGCTGACCTCGGGCGCCTGGGCGCAGGTGGTCGATACCGACGGCACGACCGGGCTGCGCCTCCGCAAGGCCCCCGCGCCGTGGGAGACGTTGCTGGCGGTGCTCCCCGAAGATTCCCTGCTCCAGATCGTCGCGGGGCCGCAGCAGGGTGGCAACGGGAACCCCTGGTTCAATGTCCTTGCGGCGGGCCAGAGCGGCTGGGTGGACAGCACCTATCTGCTGCTGAGCGGCTCGCTCGCCGCCACACCCCCCGTGCCGGAAGCCATTCCTGCTCCCGTCGTGCCGAAGCTGGTACCCGGCACCTGGGCGCAGGTCAGTGGCACCGCTGGAACCCCTGGCCTGAACTTGCGCGCCGCTCCCTCCGCCGCCGAGCGCCAACTCGCGGTCCTGCCGGAAGGGACGACGCTTAATCTCCTCGAAGGGCCGACCAAGGGCGGCGATAACGACCCGTGGTACCGCGTCGCCTGGCAGGGTTCGTGGGGCTGGGTAAACGGCACCTATCTCATCCCGACCGACGCCCCGACGACGAGCGCGTCCGCCCCGGCCGCGAGCAGCGCCCCGACCGCCGGATCCGCGCGCGGGGCCGCGCTCGTGCAAGTGGCGATGGCCCAGGTTGGCAAGCCGTATGTCTGGGGCGGCACCGGCCCTGATGGCTTCGATTGCTCGGGGCTGACCCTCTACGCCGCGCGTAAGGCCCTCGGCGTGACCTTGCCTCGTGTCGCGGCCGAGCAATTCATGTCCGGTGTCGCGGTGAAGGCCGACGCACTCCAGCCGGGCGATCTGGTCTTCTACGCCAACACCTACACCACCGGTATCAGCCACGTCGGCATCTACATCGGTGGTGGACGGTGGGTCTCAGCGCTCGACGAGACAATCGGGATCAAGGTCATTTCCCTCGATGAACCCTATTGGAAACAGCGCTACGCCGGGGCACGCCGGATCACCTAGCGCGGTAGGGCGGCCACGCCGCGCAACCCCGTCGCACGGGCCGTCTGCGCGAACTATCAGACCTACGGCTGCCGTGCCAACGCTCGCGTCCGCCGCACACCAGCCCCCAGACCCTTCCGATACTTGTCCTGACCGGACCCCTCACCCCGCTGGCCTGCTGCTTGCGTTGTTGCTGGTGCCTCGACGGCCAGATGCGGACTTAACACCCCGCAGGGGAGGCTTATGGGACAACGTGTGGCGGACAACTGATGGTCATTGCTCGTCCAAGATATTGTGCGCGGTGCATTTCTCGGGGACTACGACCCCAGGCCGGGTTTACGGGGGCATCGACCCGGGTAGGGCCGAGTCTCGTGCCCGTGGCGGGTATTATCTACGGCCCGCGCGATGCCCGAGCCGATTAAGTACACAGGGCTCGACCAGGGTCGCCTTGACTCTGCTCGCGACGTTCCCCTACTTGGCGGGGTGGCGAAGACAGCCGAAGTTCTCCGCCACCCCCAACGCCTCAAGCGGGGATTCGACAGGACCGCGAGGCAATACCGAACAAGGCTAAGCCAGCGGTGAGCGGGCGGGAGAATACGTAGTCTAGTGCCGGGAGTAATATGCTTGGCCCGTTGCTCCGGGGGTTGCAATACCCATGAAGGGCACAATGCCCCCGGCTGCGGGTAGCCATAGGCGGTGCCGGCGCAGCCCCAAGACCCGGCTTGGGAGCACCTCCGCCTGCGCGGACTGGGGCTGCGGCGCAGGGCCAGGCATTCAGCGTGGCGCTCTGGAGCGGTAGTAGTAGCAAGGAACAGCATGGATGATGAGCATTTGAACCGCGCGATCGGCCCCGCGCTAGGGCGGCAACAGCGGCGAGGTGGGATCCAGGTCTATTTCTGCTGCTGCCCCTTCGCCCTGCTCCTCGCCCCATCGCTCATCGTGGCGCGGCTGCTCCAGTATGGGACGTTGCGCTTGCTTGGTCGCCTGGTGACGTTGCCCTGGGCGCGGGCGCAGGTTATGCCAGTGATTGCACCGCAGGAGGCGGCATGATCCGACGTCTTCGTGAGCCGGACAACGGCCTGACACACCTGGCGGGTGCGTGCCTGGCCGTGGTCGCCTTCGGCGTACTCATGGGTTTGGCGCTGCATATCGGGTCGGCACGGCATATCGTGGCGTTCGGCGTCTTCGGGCTGAGCCTGGTGGGGCTCTACACGGCCAGCGGCCTCTACCATTCGCTGCATCTCGGCCCAGTCGGCCTCGACCGTTTGCTACGCCTCGATTGCACGATGGTCTATGTCCTGATCGCCGGGAGTTACACGCCTTTCTGCCTCGTCGCCTTCCAGGGGGTGTGGCGGTGGGGTTTATTGGCACTGATCTGGACCCTGGCGATCGGCGGGAGCATCGCCAAACTGCGGATGATGGATGCTCCGGCCTGGCTCTCCACCGGTATCTATGTCGCGATGGGCTGGGTCGCGCTCCTCGCCCTTCCGGCGTTCCTCGCCTCCGTGCCGCTGCCCGGAATCTTGTGGGTTCTCACCGGTGGGATCGTCTATACGGTCGGGGCGGTGGTCTTCGCGCTGGAACGCCCCCGGCTACGTCCGGGCGTCTTCGGCGCGCACGCCCTCTGGCACGTCTTCGTGATCGCCGGGAGTGCCTGCCACGTCTGGGCGGTGGCTCGCTATCTCACCCCGCTCGGATGAGCCACCCAAGGCGAAGCACGCCGGCGAGCACCTGGACGATGGTGGCCGGGGTGCGCCTGCACGCGCGCGTCTCGGTCGACCTGGTCCCGCCAGGACCGCCGGTTGTGCTGGTCCACGGCCTTGGCGTCTCCGGTCGCTACATGATCCCCACCGCGCGATTGCTCGGGTGTGACTATCAAGTCTACGCCCCGGACCTGCCGGGCTCCGGGCACAGCGACAGGCCCCCGCATGTGCTGGAACGTCGACGGATTGGCCGATGCGCTGGCTGGGTGGCTGTGCGCGAACGGGCGACGCGACGCGATCCTTATCGGCAATTCGCTCGGCTGCCAGATGATCGCCGCGCTGGCCCTGCGCCATCCCGAATTGGTCGCTCGCGCGGCGCTTATCGGCTCGACGGTGGATCCGGCGGCGCGTTCCACCCTCAGATAGTTCTGGCGATTGCTGGTGGATTCGACCCGCGAGGCACCCACGCAACCATTGCTGACGCTGATGGATTATTGGCTCTTGGTCAGCCCGCCGCCCGCGCCCGGCGCGACCCAGGAACCACGCAACCATTGCTGACGCTGATGGATTATTGGCTCACCGGACCCTACCGCACCTGGCGGACGTTGCAATATGGCCTGCGCGATCCCCTGCGGGCTAAGCTGCCGCGCTTCGGCATCCCGGTGCTGGTCATCCGTGGGGCACGTGACCCGATCTCCCCGTATCCCTGGGCGGCGGAGGTGGCGGCGCTGTTACCGTACGCCCGGCTGGTGGCGATCCCCGGCGCGGCACACACCGTCAATTACAGCGTGCCCGCGCGCCTCGTGCGGGTGCTGCGCCCCTTCCTGCGTCATGCGAACCACGACCGTATTCAGGCCGCAGAGTAACCGACGGAGCCAGACTTCCCGCTGTGGCGGGGGCTGGATAGGGTTGACCGACGCTTGTGTCGGTGGTCCCGCTCAGGGCCGTGGTGCCGTATGAATGCTAAGCACAACGCATCTATCATACGGTCGTGCATCCGGCGGAATGGCTGACGACGCCTTGCAATGGCACACGCCCTGCGTGTCCCCTATTTGTGTGGTACGAATGATCCTACACTCGATCCTACACGCGATATCAGCAGGAGGGACTGAGCAATGAGTGGACAGCAGCAGCAAGATAAGGGCTCGTTGGAACAGCAGATGGAAGATGCACCAACAGGCGGGCAGGTCGATCTGCAGGAGGCGGCGAATACGATCAATAGTGGCCAGGTGGAGGCTGAGGAGCAAAGCACGCCGCAGGATGAGACTCGGCCCGGCAACGCTGTCGCCGATCAGCCCAAGCAGTCTGCCGACCGCCCATCGTAACGGCGTAATTTCCTCGACGAGTGTACACCGCTCGTGAAGCCGACCCGTGCCTGATAACTCGCACGTTGGGAAGGGGAAATTCGTGCATCCAGTAACCGGAAGATGTATCTGGTAACGTCGTCTCCCCTTCCCGGTTGTGGTGGCGTTGTTTTTGACGTTAGTCATGGTGGGCGCACTTCCCGCGCTGACACCTTCACGCTGACTGTCGAATATAATCCATGTGGTTTCGTATCCTTCCCTCGCCCGCCCAAGCCACACCTGCTTCCCCTCAGCCCGGCAGCGCGCCGAGCTGTCGTAGCAGGCTGTATGCGGCCCATTCCCCGGATCGCTCCACAATCAGGCCGTCACGGATCCGCAATGGCTCGATCCCAGCGAATGCGATCCGTCGTCCGATCGCCGCGATGCCGAGGAAGGGTGTCCGATGGGTGCCGGTAACCGTCCAACGAATCGCCACCGCACCCGTCTCGATATTGACGATCAACTCCTCGATAAGAGATAGTGTCGAAATCGGGGAACGCGGCGGAGAGTGCGCGGATCTCGGCCACGTTCTCCGCGCCGGTCCCCGGACGCCCGGAGGGGTGGCCGAGATCGACGAAGTCGAGCGCGTAGAGGTGGAGCACTGCCTCGGCGTCGCCCCGCTGCCAGCCCTCAACGATCCAGCACCCCGCGAGCGCGATCAACGCCGCTCGTCCCGCCCTCGCCTCGGCTATCGTTCCTCCTCCGGTGCGGTTTCTGCCCCGTCGGCGGTTGTGCTCCCGCGTCGTGGTGTTAGAATGCGCGTGTGGTACATTCCGGTTCGGAAATCGCGGTGTTTCTCTATCCGATAGCCGAACTGTATAGGTATCGGATAGCGTTGCGCGCCGCATTGGCGGCAGCGGTATACGATGTGGGGGATGGGGTGACGACGGCACATGGCCCGGTCCGCTTCGGCGTGATCGGCCTCAATCACGATCACATCTACGGTATGGTCCGCACCCTGACCGGGGCCGGGGCGGAGTTGGTGGCCTTCCACGCGCCGGAGGACGAGCTGGCCGGGCGGTTCACCGCGCGCTTTCCGGGCGTGCGCCGGGCGGCGACGCGCGAGGCGATCCTGGAAGACCCGGCCTTGCACCTGATCGCCAGCGCCGCCATCCCCGATGAGCGCGCCCCGATCGGCGTCCTGGCGATGCGGCACGGCAAGGATTATCTCAGCGACAAGCCGGGCTTCACCACGCTCGACCAGTTGGCCGAGGTGCGGCGGGTCCAGGCCGAGACGGGGCGGATCCACGCCGTCTTCTACGGCGAGCGCTTCGAGAACGCCGCCACCGTCCGCGCGGGGGAGTTGGTCGCCGCCGGGGCGATCGGGCGACCGTTGCAGACGATCGGGCTGGGGCCGCACCGGCTCCGCCCCGACACGCGCCCCGCCTGGTTCTTCGATCGGGCGCGCTATGGCGGGATCGTCAACGACATCGCCGCGCACCAGATGGATCAGTTCCTCCACTTCACCGGCTCCCAGAGCGCGGAGGTGGTGGCCTCACAGATCGGGAACCTGGCCCACCCGCAGTGGCCCGACTTCGAGGATTTCGGCGATGTCATGCTGCGCGGCGATGGTGGGACCGGCTACGTTCGCGTGGACTGGTTCACGCCGGACGGCCTCGAATCCTGGGGCGACACGCGGCTGACGATCCTCGGCACCACAGGCTTCATCGAGGTGCGGAAGAACTGCGACATCGCCGGGCGTCCCGGCCCGAACCATCTTTTCCTCGTCGATGGGCAGGGGACGCGCTACATCGATTGCACGGCGGTCGAACCGCCATTCGGGCGTCTCTTCGTCGCGGACATCCTAGCGCGCACCGAGACGGCGATGACGCAGGCGCACTCGTTCCTCGCCTCCGAACTGGCGCTGCGCGCGCAGGCGGGGGCGCGGGAGTTGACCGAGTTGGCACAAAAGGAGGCGTGAGGTGACGGGACGCTTACGGGTCGCGGTGGTCGGGTGCGGGATCGGGGCATCGCATGTGCGCGCCTACAAGGAACTGCCCGCACAATTCGATCTGACCACGATCTGCGATCTCGACGTGCCGAAGGCGGAGGCGCTGGCTGCCGAGCACGGCATCCCGCACGTCGTCAGCGACTTCACCGCCCTCTGCCAATCCCCCGACCTCGACGTGATCGACATCTGCACCCCGCCACATCTGCACTTCCGCCAGATCAAGGGGGCGCTGGCCGGCGGGAAGCACGCGATCTGCGAGAAGCCGCTCGTCGGCTCCCTGCGCGAGGTCGATGAGTTGGCGGAACTGGAGCGGTCGTCCGGGCGGCGGATCATGCCGATTTTCCAGTATCGCTTCGGGCACGGGATGCAGCGCCTGAAACTCCTCCAGGCGCAGGGGTTGGCCGGGACGCCCTATCAGGCGACGGTGGAGACGGCCTGGCGACGGCGCGCGGCGTATTATGACGTGCCCTGGCGCGGCAAGTGGGCGACCGAACTCGGTGGCGCGCTCCTCGGCCACGCGATCCACGCGCACGATCTCCTCTGCTACGCCCTCGGCCCGATCCGCAGCGTCTTCGCGCGCACCGCCACGCGCGTCAACCAGATCGAGGTGGAGGACTGCGCGGCGGTTGCGCTGGAGCTGGCGAGCGGCGCGCTCGCCTCGCTGAGCGTCACCCTCGGCTCCCCGGCGGAGATCAGTCGCCACCGCTTCACCTTCCAGAACTTCTCGGCGGAGAGCAACACCCGCCCCTACACCAGCAGCGGCGACCCCTGGACTTTCACCGGCGATTCACCGGAATCGGCGGCGCGGATCGAGGAGGCGATGGCCGGATTCGAGCCGCTGCCGGAGGGTTATGCCGGGCAGTTCTACCGCTTCGCGCGCGCGCTGGACGAGGGGGGCGAGCTGCCGGTCACGCTGGCCGATGCCCGCGCCTCGATCGAGCTGATCACCGCCCTCTACCACTCGGCGGAGACCGGCCAGCCCGTCACCCTACCGATCGGCCCGGATCATCCGAAGTATGCGAGTTGGTTACCGGCGGAGTGGGCGTAGTGGGCCAGTGAGCGGAGTGGGCGAGTGAGTTGGCGCGGTGCCGATCGCCGCTGATTGCCAACAGCCATTCTCCCTACTGGCCCACTCGCCCACTACGCCCACTACGCCCACTCATCAGGAGGTCACAATGCCCGCGCGCCACGTCCGCATCGGCATCATCGGGGCGGGGTTCGCCGCGCACCTGCACCTGGAGAACTATGCGCTGGTGCATGGGGTGACCGTGGAGATTGCGGGAATCTACTCGCCGACTCCGGCGCGTAGTCGGCATCTGGCTGACGAGTTCGGGGTGGAGACGGTCTACCCACACGTCGATGATCTCCTCGATGACCCGACGATCGATCTCGTCGATCTCTGCGTGCCGAACAGCCAGCACACGCCGCTGATCGTCCGCTGCGCCGAGGCGGGGAAGCACGTCGCCTGCGAGAAGCCGCTGACCGGCTTCTTCGGCGATGGCGAGCCGGGCGTGGGCGACCGCTACGATCGCGCCACGATGCTGACCGACGCCCTAGCGAGCGCCGATCAAGCGCTCGACGCGCTGGCGCGCGCGGGACGGCGCCTCCACTACGCCGAGAACTGGATCTACAGCCCGAATATCCGCAAGGCGGCGCGGCTGATCGAGCGGAGCGGTGGCGCGATCCTGCGCCTCGTCGGCGAGGAGTCGCACAGCGGCACCCACTCGCCGTATGCGCGGCAGTGGCGTTTCAGCGGCGGCGGCAGTCTCTTCAACAAGGGGTGCCACCCGCTCGGCGCGGCGCTGCACCTCAAGTACGCGGAGGGCGTACGCCATCACGGGCAACCGATCCGCCCGGCGCGTGTCGCGGCCAGCGTCGCCTCGCTGACCAAGCTCCCCGCCTTCACCGGCGAGGAGGAGCATTTCATCCGCACCGGCTGGGTCGATTGCGAGGATTGGGGCGCGCTGTTGCTAACCTTCGAGGATGGGACCGTCGAGGATGGGACCGTGGCGCAGATCACCGCGTCGGATATCGTCCTCGGCGGCATCCAGAACGCCTTCTCGGTCTACGGCACGCGCGCGGTCGTCCACGCCAATAACGTGCCGAACACCGCCGTCGTCGCCTACGCCCCGCGCGATGGGATGTTCGGCGGCGAGTACGTGCGCGAGAAGGTTGAGACGACCGCCGGGTGGCAGTTCACCAGCGGCGACGAGCACTGGATGAACGGTTTCCCTGCGGAGATGCAGGATTTCTGCACGGCGGTCGCGGAGGACCGCGAGCCGATCAGCGGGGCGCTCCTCGCGCGCGATGTCGTCGCGGTTTCCTACGCGGCCTACCTCGCGGCGGCGGAAGGGCGCACGGTCGAACTCGCGCCGTATCTGCGCTGAGCGATAACACTCCGAATGATTATCGAGACGAGGCCGTGTGGCGGAGCTTCCATCTCTCCGATACAACTTTCACGATAGTTGGCTCATTGATGTGATGATCGGGCCGCGACGTGAACCCACGTTTGCTTTGGCGCTCGATACGGAGGAACAGCAGCCCACAGGATCGCCCCTCGGAGCGAGGGAGGGTGCGACTTGGGGCGATTGAGAACATCGATGAGACCCGCCGCTTCTTCGCGAAGATACAGCCGTGTGCGGTAGCGCCGTGGCATTTTGGCCGTGTCGATCGGTTTGGTTATCGCCCGGACGGCCTATCACACGCTAACCATCTGATACTCCGAATCGACCTAAACTGAAGCGCCGATGGGAATCACCTACCTCACTGTAGCCGTCCAGTCCGCGCAGGCGGATATTATGCCCTTCATGGGTATTGCGTGGCGGCGTAAGCCGCCTCCAGCCGGGACAGTGTGCCCTTCATGGGTAGCGGCTGCCCTCCGGGGTGGTGGCTGCACTCCGGGGCAGCGGCTACCCTCCGGGGTACTTCAGTCCACCGGCAGCCCACGCCCGCCGTGTCCCGCCCACACGCGCTGCGGTTTGGAATCCTATGGTTCGCTCACAATTCAGTGTCGCAATGCCGCTGTATGGCACGATGAGAGTATCGATCCACCGTAAGAAGGCTCTTTTATTATAGAACGTTTGTTTTTATTCTGATGCTTTCCTATACTTGAGGGATGCCATATCTGCTCCTTCCCCCGCCACAACCGAGTATCTGTGTCGGCATCGATCTCGCCGGATTGCCGCACCGCGAGACGGGCGTCGCCGTGCTGCGCGATGGTCGCCTTGAGCGTCTTGTCACGGCGGGGGACGACGCCGAGATCATGGCGTTGGCCGCGCTGGCGGGACCGGGTGGCACCGTGGCGATCAACGCGCCGCTGACCCTGCCGCGCGGGCGCTGCTGTCTCGACGACGATTGCCCCTGCCGCCACGATCCGGGGACGCGCAGCCGCGAGATCGAACGCGAATTGTTGCGAATGCGCGTGCCGGTATTGGCGACGGCGCTGATCAAGGTGCTGGCGCGGCGAGGTATCCGTTTATCTGCGGCGTTGCGCGCGGTCGGCTGCGAGCCGTTGGAGGTCTATCCCTACGCCACCCTGCGCTTGCTCGACCTGCCAACACAGGGAAAGCGCACGCAACTCGGGCGGCGACGGATCCACCACGCCCTCCAGTCGCTCGTCCCCGGCCTCGATCACCCCGACGCCAGCGAGCACCAGCTCGACGCGATCGTCTGCGCGCTCACCGCGCAACTTTGGCGCGCGGGGCGGACCAGGACGGTGGGCGTGGTGGATGAGGGTCTGATGGTCATCCCCCTGCCCGCAGCGCTCCCCCCCGAGAACGTGTCTACGCCGGACGCGCAGCCACTCCGTCGCGTCGCCGAGCGGGACGCCACCTACATCGTAGACACCCCGCCACCCGCCGAACCCGCATAGCCCTTCTTCTGCCGACTGCCGACTGCCGTTCCCCCTACGGACCACGGACTACGGACTTCTTCTCACGACCCACGACTCGTTACGGCAACCCCCAGTCGCGGCGGATCTGCGCGTAGGCGCTCGCGGCGAGCAGGGTCGCCCCCTCACGGCTCAGGTGTAGGCCATCATCCTGCCGCGCCGTGATCGCCTGCCCGCTGGCCCCGATCACCGTCGTGGCGTAGTTGCCGTTCGCATCGCTGAAGAGGGTCCAGGTATCGACATAATGCACCCACGGACGGCTGGCGATCTGCGCCCGCGCCGACTGATTGACGGCGAACGCGGCGCTGTTCTGACCGGGGTCGCGCATTGGCGGCTGAGCGAGCCAGTAGAGCTGCGCCCCGCGCTGCCCGACGATGTCCATGATCTGGCCCTGTCGCCGTCCGTATTCGGTGAGCCAGCCGGGCGTGCCATTGGCGAAGTAGCCCGCGCTCCCCGACACCCCATTGAGATCGTTCGCCCCGAGGACGATCACCACCACATCGGGCCGATTCGTCGCCATCGCCTGGGTGAGGCGTGCGGGCCAGTCGAAGAAGGCCGGGTTGGCGAGACCGGACGAGATCTTCCCATCGGTACTGGTGGTGACGGGGCCGCTACGCTGCCCGTAGGCGGTCAGGTCGGCCCCGATCCACTCCGCGAACGAATCGCCCGCCATGTACACGCGCAGCGGATCGGCGTTCGAGACGGCGCGACCCGGCTGCGCGGGACTCGCGCCGCCACCAAGCGTCGCCGGACCGCCGCTCGTCGCGGGTGGGAGGCCGGTCGCGACGCTGGTCGGCACCGCGATCGTCGGCAGGACCGGGATCGGCGGGCCGGGCACGGTCGGGGCCGGCCCGACCGTCGGTGTCGGGGAGGGTGTCGGCGTCAGTCCCACCGTGGGGGTCGGGGAGGGCGATTCGTTCGCGGAGTGGGTCGGGTTCGCCGCCGTTTGAGTCGTGGTAGCCGCAGTGTTGGCGATGCGGGTCGCCGTGCCGCGCGTCGCACTCGTCGCGGTGACACCCCCTGGCGTTGCGCTCGCCGCGCGGATCGCGGTCGCTGTGGTGTTGGCGATGCGGATCGCCGTGCCGCGTGTGGCGGTTGCGGCGGCGCTATTGCTTGCAATCGTCGGGGTCGCCGCAGCGCCGGTAGCGAGCGGGGTGGTGAGCGGGGTAGCGTTGCCGCCGCCGCACGCGGCGAGCAGCAGCACGAGGAGGAACGGCAGGGCGCGCGCGGGTGCGCGCCACGATCGCGAAAGGTTGTTCATATGCTCCGATCTCATCGCTGTTGCGGACAAATCAGGCACACCAAATACTGGCACGCCTGTACGTTATGGAGCGTACCATATGCTCGTGTCGCTCGACCCTTCCTGGCGGGAGCTGCGGCGGAAATCGTGACAAAAGGGCTATGGGCGGGCGGTGGTCGGCCAGGGTGCCGCCGATTGGCGCGACAACGCCCCGACCACAGATAATAGCGCTAACGTCCGAGGGTCGCGATCAGTCGCACGCCCAGCAGGAAAGGCCGGTCACGATGGCGTTGCAGGTTCCGCGCTTCACCTACCAGGATCTCGCGCAACTGCCGGACGACGGCAAGCGCTACGAGCTCGCCGATGGAGAACTGATCGTGAGCCCCGCACCGACGTACGATCATCAGCGTATCGTCTGGCAATTCAGCCGCCTGTTGATGCGCGCCGAAGATGCCGGAAATGGTCAGGGCGTTGTGTCGCCGATCGACGTCGTCTTCGGGCGCTATGCGACGACGCAGCCAGATCTCCTCTTTATCGGGCGCGAACGGTTGCACATCATCGTCAACGGGCGCGTCCAAGGTGCGCCCGACCTGATTGTGGAGATCCTCTCGCCCGGGACGCGCGACCACGATCTCGGTTGGAAGAAGATCCTCTATGCGCGCGAGGGGGTGCGCTATTATTGGGTGGCCGATCCGATCAACGAAACGGTCTACCCCTTCGTCCTCGGCGAGCGAGGCTATGCCGATGTCGCGCCGCTTACGGGGGAGGCCATGCTCACATGCCCGCTCTTCCCGGAGATCAGCAGCACGGTAGCGCGTCTTTTCCCCGCGCCACCGGTCAAGTAAGACCAGCAGGAAAGGCCAGTCACGATGGCGTTGCAGGTTCCGCGCTTCACCTACCAGGATCTCGCGCAACTGCCGGACGACGGCAAGCGCTACGAGCTCGCCGATGGAGAACTGATCGTGAGCCCCGCACCGACGACGGATCACCAGGGTATCTCGGCCCGCCTCGGTGCACTGCTTTTCCGCGCTGAAGACGCCGGTTTCGGGCGCATGTTCACCGCGCCAACCGATGTCTACCTTGGACCCTACCGAGTCGTGCAGCCCGATCTGCTCTTCATCGCCCGCGAACGGCTGGATATCATCACCCGGATGTATATCGCGGGCGCTCCTGACTTAATCATGGAGATTCTATCGCCGGGAACGCGCGACCACGATCTCGGCTGGAAGAAAACGCTGTACGCGCGCGAAGGGGTCGGGCATTACTGGGTCGTCGACCCGCTCGATCAGACCGTCACACCCTTCGTGCTCGGTGAGGCCGGGTACGCCGCTGTCGCGCCCCTCAGCAGGGAAGCGATCCTCTCCTGTGCGCTCTTCCCTGGCATCAGCAGCACGGTGGCGCGGCTCTTCCCCGCCAGTGCGGGCGATTAAGTCCGGCCACGTCGCAGCACGGCGACGGCGAGCGCACCGAGCGCGCCGAGCGCCACCACCGCCAGCAGGATCGGGTAGGCGAGATGCCCGGCCAGGATGGTGCCGCCGCGCGTGGCGACGATGAAGATCATGATCGCCAGCAGATAGAGTCCCAGGAGGAGCGGGAGAGGGGCGACTCGCGGGCGCTGACGCATCGGGGTGGCCTCCATCACGCGGGCGACGATCATCATGGTGAAGCCTAAGGATACGACCCGGCGGCGCGGGCCGCCACCGCGCCCGTATGGCGCTGTCGTGAAGGGGAAGGGTCAAGGTATGCGGGCGCGGAAGATCGGCGGGTTCGTGCTGCGGCTCATGCTCGTGCTGTTGGTGTTGGGCCTCGGCGCGGGCCTCCTCTACCTGCGACCGCTCTCCGCCGATGCCGCCGCGCTCGCTGCGCTGGCGAGCGATCGGACGGTGCAGGTGACGACTACCGCCGAGCTGATCGCCTTCATGCCGAGCACGTCGCCGAGTGTGGGCCTGGTCTTCTATCCCGGCGCGCTGGTCGATCCGCGCGCCTACGCCGTGATCATGCACGACCTCGCCACGCGCGGCATCGCCACGTTCATCATCAAACTCCCGCTGAACATCGCCTTCCTCGCGCCCGACGGTGCGGGCGGCGTCATCGCGGCCCATCCCGAGATCCGTACCTGGGCGGTCGCGGGGCACTCGCTCGGCGGGGTGGTCGCCTGCTCGTACGCGGCGGCGCATCCCGATCGCGTGCGCGGCTTGCTGCTCTATGCGTCGTACCCGGCGGGCGATCTCTCACAACCGCTCGCCAACACCGCGATCCTCTCGATCTTCGGCACGAACGATGGCCTCGCCACACCCGCCAAGGTGGCGGCGAATCGCCCCAACCTTCCCGGCGCGACGCGCTACACGCCGATCGGCGGCGGCATCCACGCCTTCTTCGGCGATTACGGCGCGCAGCCGGGCGATGGGCAGCCGTCGATCTCGCGGACCAGCGCGCAAGAGCAAATCGTGACGGCGAGAGCAGCCTTTCTGACCGCGCTCGCCGTCCCCTGACCATTTCGGTTATCAGCTTCGATGGCGGGGGCTCAGTGTAAAGCTGACGGAGCCCCACCGCACGCAGCCTACTCGAAGAAGTCCTTGTCCTCTTCGCGCAGATGCTCCTGCGCCTTCTCGACGATGAAGTCCACGCCCATGCCGGGGCGATCCCAGACGTTGATGAAGCCCCCCTCGACGATCGGGTCGGGGAGCCCTTCCACGATGTCATACCACCACGCGGGGGCGTCCGCCGGATAGCCGAAGCCGGCGGGGTTGCCGAGCGGGTACTCGAAGGCGATGTAGTTGTGCGGCAGGGTGGCCGACACCTGGACCAGCGCCGCCAGCCCGAGCAGGCCGTCGCCGACCCCGTGCGGGGCCATCAGGATGCCGTGCAGATCGGCGTACTCCGCGATCCACTTCAGCTCCGCGATGCCGCCGACGTCGGCGGGGTCCGGGCCGACGATGTTGACCGCGTGGCGCTCGATCAGCTCCTTGAAGTTCTGGCGCAGGTAGATCTGCTCGCCGGTATGGATCGGCGTGGCGGTGGCGCGGGTCACATCCCGGTAGACATCGGCGTTGACGAACGGCGTGTAGTCGCCGGTGAGGAGGTCTTCGAGCCACATCACGTTCAGCGGCTCCAGCGCCTTGGCGAAGCGCAGGGCATCGGTCGGCATCCAGCCGGGGCCGCAATCGAGCGCCAGCCCGACCTCGTCGCCCATCACCGACTTCATCGCCTCGACGCAGGCGATCACATGCTTCAAGCCCTTCTCGGTCAGCAGGCCCCGATCGAGCGCGCCGTGGAAAGGATTGCCCTGCTGCGGATCGCCATAGTAGAAGTTCGGGATCTCGCGCTTCATCGGGCTGTGGAAGCCGACCCCCTGCTTGATGATCGTGAAGCCTTCCTGCGCGGCTAGCATCTGCCGCATGTTCTCGGCGTAATCCTCCGGCTGGTAGCCCGTCATCGGGGGGCGCACGCCGCCGTTGTAGACGCGGACTTTATCGCGCACCTTGCCGCCGAGGAGCTTGTAGACGGGGAGCCCGGCCGCCTTGCCGGCGAGATCCCAGAGGGCCATCTCGATCGCGCTGACGGCGCTGCCGTAGGGCTTGAAGGCGCCGCGCTGGCGGATACGGAGCATCTACGCGCTCGACGTCGGTCGGGTCCTGGCCGAGCAACGCCGGCTTGAAGTCGAGGATGTATGGCTTGAGGTAGGACTTGCTCGCCTCGACCTCGCCGTAACCGCTGATGCCTTCGTCCGTCACGATGCGGACGATCGGATTGCGCCCGATCACCGCGCATTTCAGATCCGTGATCTTCACTGCTGTCCCTCCCGACCGCGCATCATCGCGCACCCGCGCGTTCGCACTTTTGCGGCGGCACCGCCGCGCCCGCAGCGTAGGCGACCGACGCGGGGAAGTCAAGCCACGGTTCGGGCCGGTGGGCGGACAGCACGTTTAGCATTGTCGCCGCTGTGAATGGCGGTGAGTGGGAGAGTATTTCGTATAGCAGGGTGCCTCGTTTTACAGCGTTACTCATAAAGGTAGGACTTACGCAGTTGAACGTGGTTCCGGCCCGAATTCACGCCTGATTCGTGCTCAACTGCGTAAGTCCTAAAAGGTTGGCCTGGTAGCGGATAGCCGCAGTGGCGGAACCAGTTGGCGGCATCGCGGGGCGTGATGGTGTCGAGGGCGGCGGCGAGGGCCGTCTCGAGCGCGGCGCGGGTGCGCGCCGCCGCCCGCCGCAGGGCCGTTTTCAGCTTCGCGAAGGCCAGCTCGATCGGGTTGTCGTCCGGCGAGTAGGGCGGCAGGAAGAGCAGGCGACCGCCGTGCGCCTCGACCAGCCGCCGAGCGGCGGCGCGGTGGTGGACGGCGAGGTTGTCGAGGACGATGGTCCGCCCCGGCCCGAGGGCCGGCAGCAGGAACTCGCGCAGGTAGGCGAGGAAGGCGGGGCCGTCGAGCGCGCCCGCCAGCGTCATCGCCGGGCCGGGGCCGTCCGGGGTGAGGGTGGCGACGAGGGTGACGTTGCCGCCCCGGTGGCGCGGGACGCGCCCGTGGGCGCGCTGGCCGCGCGGGGCGCGGGCGTAGCGCGGCGTCATCCCCACATGCGTCCCGCTCTCGTCGAGGAAGACCAGCTTCGCCGGGTCCAGCCCCGCCGTGTCCGCCCGCCACGCAGCCCGCCGCGCCTCGTCCCGCTCGGCGGCGATCAGCGACTTTTTTTGCGCGGCAACCCGCAGCGCGCCAGCGCCCGGCTCACCGTCGCCCGGCTCACCGCCACGCCCTGCTCGCGCGCCCAGGTCGCGCGATGCTCCTCCACCGTGGCGTCCGAGTGCGCCGCCACCTGCGCCCGCAGCGCCGCCTCGGCCCCGGCGACGATCGCGCGCGGACGCCCCGGGCTCACCTTCGCTGCCAGCGACCCGCCCGCCCCCAGCCGGACGTAGCGCTTGACCGTGCTCAGCCCCACCGCGTAGCGCCGCGCCGCCTCGGCCTTGCTCATCCCTTGCTCGACCGCCCGCACGACCCGCTCCCGCAGGTCCACGCTATATGCTCTCATCCTGCAAGCATCGCACCGGGCCAACCTATCTGCACGCCGCTCTATACGTTAGAAAGAGGGTTCGGTCGAGTTCGTTCCGTTACTTACCGAAGACCAACAGCTCAGCAGCCGCTCCCAGCAAATGATTGATTTGGGTGGGGTACTCAAAATCCATCTGATCAAAGAGGTGGCCAACGATTTTCTATACTTACGCAGGGTTCCGTAATCGTCTGCACGCAGCAATGCCCCCGGCCTCGTAGGGCCGGGGGCATTCTGAAACTACTTAATGGTACTGGTCGAGAGTCTGTAACCATCCTTTCTTGGTAAGCACATCTAAGGCGATCTTGATTTGGCGCTCTGAGAACTGGCGCTTCTTACGCTTATTCCAGTTATGGACGATTTCCACGATCGTATCGAGATCGGTGGTACGTCCATGCATCGCGGCCCAATGGACCGTTGAGAGCAATTCCATACCCGAGGGAGTTTCAAAGCCCTGCACGAGGTCAACCACACGATCGAAGTGGACGCGTGTTGTAGGTTGGCTTTGCAGATATTGTTCGACCTCCTGAATCGCGCCGGGGACAAGTGCAATCGGGGTATCCGGCACGTCACCGGCACGGTTGAACCCGGTGATTAGATGACCCTCAATTCGCCTGAGTACATGGCGCAAGTTAGTGGCATACGGGCCGTAAGGAGCGGCCACATACTCCAAGTTCAACTCCTCGCCATCCTCTTGCAGGAAGTACATCATCTTGTGAACTTCTAGCAAGGAGACCACTGGATCGAGCATGCCACCGAGATAACTATGCATAAGCCCTACTAACGCTGCTCGACCTGGTGACATTGACGGGGGGGCGGAGAGTTGCGCAGCTCGCTGCGCATCGAGCGCATTGTTTGGTTCGTAAACTGTTACCTGTACGTCAGGTAGCCCGATTAACGCTCCTTCGATGCGCGGGCGCACGTCTCCCCACTCCAAACCGCCCAGTCCACTACCGAGCGGTGGGATAGCTATAGATTGGATATTGAGTCGTTCAATCGTCGAAACCAAATCTACAAGGCCAGATTCGATATCGGCTATCCGGCTCTTGCCACGCCAGTGGCGTTTGGTAGGAAAATTTATGATGAACCTTGGGTGCGTTAGGTGGCCAGTTGCGAACACGAACATCTGCCCTGGCTGCACCTCGTTGCGATCACACGCCTCCTTGTAAACCTTGAAGTTCTCGGGGTACATCTCCTTGAACTGCAACGCGATCCCTCTACCCATAACGCCAACACAGTTGACGGAATTGACAAGGGCTTCGGCAGTCGAGGTGAGAATGTCCCCAGTGGTATATGCAATCATGGCGAGCCTCTCTCGTCTACGGGTAGTACCACTCCTGAGTCTTGATCTCTATGGTTGGCATAGGGAATGAAGCTTGGCGCAATGCGTTGTAAGCCCGTTGTCCCACTGCCCTGGAATGGACACCGATCCGTGTGACAAGACTCCAATCGAAGAAGTCGTGTATCAGGAACTCGGCTTGCCTGTCATCACTGACGGGTCGATAGTTCCATACCCGCAGTGGCATCGCCTCCCAATTGATCTGGTTCAATTGACCGCGCTGATCCCGAATGACTACATCGCGCGCGCCTGCATTGGAAAGCGAGAAAGCCCACGGACGACCCTGACTCTCGGCCCAATCCAGGGTCGCATACAGATCGCTTTCAAGATGCACAATTTCGTCTTGCCCACCACGATAGGCCAAGTCAGGGCTGTTGCGGTAGTAGATCGTGCAGAGCATGATCGAGCGCGGACAGAAGTAGAACGGCACATAGTCGCCGACCATCGTTCCCAGGTGACAATACACCTCAATCTCGTCGAGGCGGCGACGCTTGATGCGCGACATGCCGATCGTTGTCACTGCACCGCTTTGCTGAAGCATCTGTGCATCAGACCAAAGTCCACCCGTAGCAAGAATCTGGGGAAGGTTATCGACGTGGGTGATGTGGTAAATCTTTGGCGCGACCGGTGGACGCGACATACCACACCCTCCTTCCTAACGACTGTCAATGACAACGGACACAGTGTACGTACAGCCTAGTATAGCGACTAGTGGCCTCAATGTATATAGAACAGTAGCTCGTTTTATGTCCTTATGATAGAACCAATGTTCTATTTTGTCTACCCCTTTATCGGCGATGTACGCCCTCGGCTCGATGTAGGGAGGGGGCGCTTTTGCGTCGCCCTGGCTACTCGTCCGGCTCGCCCTCCTGCGCCTGGTAGGAGCAGTTAGGATGTAGGCCGCGAACGCCGCGCCGAATAGCTTGTAAGCGCGCGCCGCGATCAGGATCGGGGCATTGCTCCTGCCTATCTATATATCGCACCCCTGTGAGGGTATAGGTGTGGCAGCGAATCCTACACCACCTCGGCCTCGAACCATGCTTCGGCGCGTATGCCACCCTCCCGACGCCGTGACACGCGATCGGCGCTACGGTATCCTGCATCCCGGTGAGACACGGACGTGGTGGCTCGATACGACGTTGGCAGTGGGCGGAGTGGGCGAGTGAGCATAGTGGGCCAGTAGGAAGAGGATCGGCCAAGGCATTGCCTTTAGCCTGGGTTCCTTTCTCTACTGGCCCACTGGCACACTCCGCCCACTGCGCCCACTCAGAGGGCAAGCGTGAATACCGATCTGAACGGCAAAGTGGCGCTGGTGACCGGGGGCGGCTCGGGCATCGGTGAGGCGACCTGTTATACCCTCGCGCGGGCGGGGGCGGCGGTCGCGGTGCTCGATCTGCGGCCCGAACCGGCGCGGGCGGTCGCGGAGCGGATCGTGGCGGAGGGGGGCCGGGCGCTCCCGGTCGTGGCGAATGTCGCGGACGAAGAGACGATGCGCGCGGCGGTCGCCCAGACGGTCGCGGCGTTCGGTGGGCTGCACATCGTCTTCGCCAACGCCGGGATCAACGGGATGCACGCGCCGATCGAGGAACTGACGATCGAGGAGTGGCGCGCGACGATCGATGTCAATCTGACCGGCACCTTCCTGACCGTGAAGCACAGCATCCCGCACTTGCGCGAGGCGGGTGGCGGCGCGATCGTCATCACCGCGTCGGTCAATGGCACCGGGCTCTTCTCCGCCCCCGGCTACGCGGCCTACTCGGCCTCGAAGGGCGGGCAGGCGACGTTCTCCAAGATGGCGGCGACCGAGCTGGCGCGCTGGAACATCCGCGTCAACACCATCAATCCCGGCGCGATCCGCACCAACATCGACGAGCGCACCGCCAAGCGGAACATCGCGGCGGTGGCCTACGATGTCAAGATGCCCACGACCTTCCCGCCGCTCGGCGGGCGCGTCGCCGATCCGTCGGAGGTCGCCGATCTGGTCCTCTATCTCGTCTCCGACGCGAGCCGCTACATCACCGGCACGGCGGTGACGATCGACGCGGGGCTGACGCTGCTGAAGGGCTGATCTCGCTGCGTCCGACCTGCTGCCCTGGCGGGCCGGGCTCAGATCTCCTCGCGCGGGAGGACGATCCCGTAGATGTGTGCCTCGTCGCCCTCGTTGGCAAAGAGGAGTTGCCGCGCCACCGTGGCCGTCTCGTCGTCGGCGGCGCGGACGGCGATCAGGATCGCGTTGTCGGCCACCCGCCGCTCGTAGCGCGCGGCGTCCTCCGGCGCGACCCCTTGCGCGGCCAGCGTCTGCGCGAGCCCGGCCCCGGCGACCCCGCGCTCATCCGCCTCGCCTTTGCGGTCCCCCACCACCGCGCCGATGACCGCGCCGCCGAACGCCGTGGCGAGCGCGCCGGCCACCAGCACCGGCCCGACGCCGGGGATGAAGAGCGCGCCCAGGCCGAGCGCCCCGCCGAGCGTCGTCCCGGTGAGCGCCCCGGTGATCGTATCGGCCCCGCGATCCTGCGGCTCGCCCATCTCGGCCTGCTCCACGATCTCGCGGCGCGCATCGGTATTCTTCGCCACCACCGAGACCTGATCCGCGCCGCACCCCGCCGCGTGCAGGGCGTTCAGCGCCTGCGCCGCCCCGTATGGGCCGGGGAAAAGCGCCACCACGAGGCGAGGCGGGGCATCGTCGCGCTGCATCCTCTCGATCGTCACCGGTTACTTCCTTTCGTTCCTGGCCCTCCGTGGCTGATTTGTTCACAGAATAGAGCGACAGCTATACCATTTCTATATCCTCCTCAGGCCACCGCAGCGATCGTACCCGCCGCAATGCTTTGCACGATGGTGTTGGTAAACACCCTTGTCGCTCCTTGGCTTCCGCCTCTGCGCGAGCCGCTGTTCGCGTGCAGCGCTGCCTCAAATGCATCAGCCCCCTTCTGTTGTGGCCCTTCTCGCCTGCAAGTAACGTTCCGTTGTGATCGCCAGCGTGCTGTGGTTAAGGCGTTTGCTCACCATCTTTAGGTGGCTCCCCGCAACGAGCAGGTAGGTCGCTTCCAGGTGGCGGAGTCTCAGGTGGCGGAGTCTGTGGAAGCGCATGTGCGGCAACTCCCATCAGCGCGAGATCTAATCATGCGCCCTGTAGCTCCGTGGCTGCGAATCACTGCTTGGCCCGTCGTTTGTATTGCTGCGCTCAGCTTATATCATGTGGAGCGCGAGGGAAGGGGGCAAGATCAGCGATATGTTGGTGTCGCGCTCGCGGACGCCACCCCAAGCAGGCCACCGACGAGCGACAACCCGAAGAAACCGATGCAAGCCAGGAATGGCAGGCCGATGAAAACGGCCAACAACGCTATCAGGCACCCGCGCCCTTGCGGGTTGATGCCGCTCACACTGCGATCGCCGTTGGCCGCGCTTAGTACTACAATTGTAGTTGGGATAGGATGCCCGCCGTGCGATGAAAGCGGAGGTGGACGATGACGGCGATCACGGCGTGGACCGAGGACTTTACCACCCTGGTGGCACGGATCGGCCCGCGTTTCGCGCGGGCGGAGGCGCGGCGGCACGCGGCGGACTATCTGCGCGGGCTGCTCGGCCGGACCGAGCGCAAGAACGGCTGGCAATTGGCCGAGGCGGTGGGCGACGCGACGCCGTATGGCCTCCAGCAGTTCTTGTATCGCGCCACCTGGGATCCCGACGCGGTGCGCGACGACCTGCGGGCATACGTGGTCGAGCACCTGGGCGACCCCGAGGGCGTCCTGGTGGTGGACGAGACGGGCTTCCTCAAGAAGGGCGACAAGTCGGCGGGGGTGCAGCCGCAGTACAGCGGCGCGGCGGGCCGCACGGCGAACGCCCAGATCGGGGTCTTCCTCACCTACGCCGGGGCGCGCGGCCACACCTTCCTCGACCGCGCCTTGTATCTCCCCGCCAGTTGGACCGACGACCGGGCGCGCTGCCGGGCCGCCGGCATCCCCGACGACGTCGCCTTCGCCACCAAGCCCGCGCAGGCGCAGGCGATGCTGGAGCGGGCGCTCGGGGCGGGCGTCCCGGCGGCGTGGGTCACGGCCGACAGCGTCTATGGGGAGGTCAAGTATCTGCGCGTCTGGCTGGAGGCGCGCCCGATCGGCTACGTGCTGGCGGTCAGCGGCAAGGACACCGTCGTCGGCCCGGACTGGCGGCAGCGCCGTATCGGCACGTACCTCGCCGACCCGCCCGCCGCCGGGTGGGCACGCGTGAGCGCGGGGGCGGGCGCCAAGGGGCCGCGCGAGTATGACTGGGTGCGCCTGCCGCTCATCGCCCCGCTCGTGGACGGCTGGTCGCGCTGGGTGCTGCTGCGCCGCAGCGTCGCGGACCCGACCGAGGTGACGCCCTACGTCTGCTTCGCGCCGACCGGGGCGACGCTGGCCGATCTGGTCCGCGTCGCCGGCACGCGCTGGACGGTGGCGAGCTGCTTCGAGGCGGCCAAGCAGGAGGTCGGCCTTGCCCAGTACGAGGTCCGCAGCTGGACCGGCTGGCACCGCCACGTCACCCTCGCCTGCCTGGCGCACGCCTTCCTCGCCGTCGTCCGCGCCCACGGCGTCGAGCCGCTGGCCGAGGCGCAAAAGGGGGATCGCCCGCACGACAGCCTGGCGCAGTTCAAGGCGCGCCGCCGGGACTCATCCCCCTGACGGTGCCGGAGATCCGCCGCCTGCTGGCCCGCCTGTGGGCGGCGGTACCACCCGACAGCGGGGCCATCTGGCGCTGGTCGCGCTGGCGTCGCCGCCACCAGGCCGTCGCCCGCTTCTACCACTACCGCCGACGTACCACCCCCCAACTACAATTGTAGTACTAGATAGACGATGTTAGCGATCAACCCAGGTAGCCAAAGGACGAAGTACAGCACCAGGGTGATCACCGCCGGGGTGGTGTAAGAGCGGGTCGCGGCTGCTTGGCGCGCATAGTCGTGCTCAGGCTTATAGGACGGTAGGTATGGTGGCTGAGAGTAGACCACGGCATTCCTCCTCACGGTTCGCGGCACAGTTGAAAACAGTGTTTCCACTATGTGCCAGGCGTATGGGGAATGCCATGCGTCAAATGGGCGGATAGGGGAGGGACAATCGGCCCGGGAAAGTCGCTATTGCCGGTGGCCTTCCGTTGCCAGCACGTGTCTGGTCGCAAGTTTATAGGCTTGATCCAGCGTAATGCAGATTTCAGCATCAACCGATACAAGGGTCTTCCGCGCATTCTCGGTCACTTCCTCCGATGGCGGGCGCTCGAGTTTCGTTCGTCAGCATGCCTACACGCCGCGCCCTACCTTCCCCCGCCGGGTCGCGCGTGATAGCATGCGCGCCACGCTTGGCGTTGTATGGTCGCGCCCGCGTGCGATGAGCGATACGAAGTGGCGAAGGGTGTGGGTGATGGCAAGGATGTCCGGGGCGCGCGCGGCGGTGGCGCAGCTGAAACGCGAGGGGGTCCAGCAGGCGTTCACGGTGCCGGGCGAGAGTTTCCTCTCGATCCTCGATGCCCTCTACGATGACGACCAGATCGAACTGATCGCGACCCGCCACGAGGAGGGCGCGGCCTTCGCCGCCGAGGCGATCGGCAAGCTGACCGGGCAACCGGCCCTCTGCATGTCCACGCGCGGCGTCGGCTCGACCAACATGGCGATCGCCTTCCACACCGCCTACCAGGATTCGTCGCCGCTGATCGCGATCATCGGGCAGGTGGAGACGCCCTACCGGCACCGCGAGGCATTCCAGGAAGTCGAACTCGCGCCTTTCTACGCGCACATCTGCAAGTGGACCGCCGAGGTGACGACGACCGAGCGCCTGCCGGAATACATCCACGAGGCGGCGCGGCGGGCGATCAGCGGGCGACCCGGCCCGGTCCTCCTCGCCGTCCCGACCGATGTGCTCGACGCCGAGTGCGACTTCGCGGAGACACATTTCCGCCCGCGCGCCGTCGCGCCCCATCCGGCCCCGAGCGCGCACGACGTGACGGCGGCGCTCGATCTCCTCCTCGCCGCCGAACGCCCGCTGATCCTCGCCGGGGGCGGCGTGACCCGCGCCGGGGCGACCGACGATCTGATCGCTTTCGCGGAGGCGACCGGCATCCCGGTGATCACCGCCTATCGGCGCTACCACGCCTTCCCGAATCGCCACCCGCTCTACCTCGGTGGGATGGGCCTCGGCGCGCCGCCGACCGTCGCGGCGCGGCTGCGCGAGGCCGACGCGCTGCTGGCGATCGGCACCCGTTTCGGGGAGTTCACCACCGCCACCTACACGGTGCCGACGCCGCAGACACGGATCATCCATGTGGACATCGACCCCGATGTGGTCGGGGTGAACTTCCCCGCCGAGGTCGGGATCGTGGCGAACGCGCGCCACGCCCTGCGCGCGTTCAACGCCGCGCTCGTCGGGCGCGACGATCCGCGCCGCGCCGCGCGAGGGGAAGCCGCCGTGCGCGACCGCGCAACCTACGAAGGGGTGAGCACCCCGACCGCGATCCCCGCGCGTACCCCCGTCGATCCGACCGGCGTCCTCGCCGATCTGCGGCGTCTCCTGCCGCCGGAGACGATCATCACCGGCGACGCGGGCAATTTCTGGACCTGGTTCGGGCGCTATCACCGCTTCGGCCTGCCCGGCGCCTACCTCGGGCCGACGAGTGGCGCGATGGGCTATGCGATGCCGGCGGCGCTCGGCGCGGCCTTCGCGCGCCCCGGCGTGCCGGTGCTGGCGGTCGCGGGGGACGGCGGCTTCCTGATGACCGGCCAGGAATTGGAGACCGCCGTCCGGCATGGGCTGCCGATCATCGCGCTCGTCTTCAACAACCGCTCCTATGGTACGATCCGCCTGCACCAGGAGCGGGCCTATCCGGGTCGGGTCAGCGCGACCGCCCTCGGCGAGGTCGATTTCGCCCTCTTCGCGCGGGCGCTCGGCGCGCACGGCGAGCGGGTGGACGACAATCGCGACTTCGCCCCCGCGCTCGAACGCGCGCTGGCCCTGCGCGGCCCGGCGCTGATCGAGATCAGGAGCGATCCCGACCTGATCGCGGTGGGGCAGACGCTGACCCAACTCGCCGCCATGCGCTAGCCGCGCGCGGTTAACGAGCGAGAGGCGGGCTGGCGGCACGCCGACGACCTGCCCTACGATCCTGGCGACGATTGAACGACCTGAGCGGAGGAACGGCATGGGCGAATGGGAGCCGCGTCGGGCGACGGTGACGCGCCAGACCGGCGAGACGAGCGTGGAATTGCGCCTCGTCGTCGATGGGCAGGGACGGGCCGAGGCGACGACCGGGGTCGGCGCGCTCGATCACTTCCTGACCCTGCTGGCGAAGCATGGCCTCTTCGATCTGACGGTGCGCGCGCAGGGGGACCTGCACATCGATGAGCACCACACGGTGGAGGATGTCGGCATTTGCTTCGGGCAGGCGCTCGCGGCGGCGCTCGGCGAGCGGCGGGGCATCCGGCGCACGGCCCACGCGGTCGTGCCGATGGACGAGGCGTTGGCGACGGTGGCGGTGGATATCGGCGGGCGGAGCTACTGCGTGCTGAACGGCACCTTCACCGGCCCCGCTGTCGGTGGCCTGAGCACCGAACTCCTCTGGCACTTCTTCGACAGCCTCGCGCGCGAAGCGCGGATCAATCTGCACATCCTGCTACACTACGGGCGGAACACCCATCACGAGATGGAGGCGATCTTCAAGGCGTTCGCCCGCGCGCTCGACGCCGCGACAAGCTACGATCCCCGTCTCGGCGATGCCCTGCCGACGACGAAAGGGCACCTCGAAGGATGAATCTCGACTATAGGCGCGGTACAGCCGCATTCTGCATCGAGATCGCCTGAAGAGAAAGGGGGCGGCGCTTGCAAAGCGCCGCCCCCCTTTCATATCCGCGTCACCCGATCCTCATCCATGTAGGAGGGAGGGTGACGATCTATGCCATTCCAGTCTTTACGAGACGGTGAGCTTGGCGACCATGCCCGCCGCCTTGTGCCCTGGGATGTTGCAGACGATATCGTAGTCGCCTGCCGCAAGGCCCTTGATGGTCAGGTTGGTCGTGGTGTTGGCGGCGAGGACGCCACTCTCGTACTTCATGGCGCTAGCTTCGACGCCGAGCTGGTGCGGCATCGGCCCTTGATTCTTTACGACGAACGTGACATCCCCGGCCTTCGCCGTGTATTGGGCCTTGTCCCACTTGAGCATCCCAACGATCGACGAGATCTCGACCTTCTGATCCACGACGGCGCTGTAGAACTTGCTGCCACCGAAGTTGCCGTTCGGAACGTCGCCCTCGCCGCCGCCTGCCGCCGCTGCGGTCGCGGTCGTCCTGGTTCCGGCGGGCGTCGCTGCGGTGGCGGTGCTCGCCCTGGTCGCAGTGGAAACCGCCGCCGTCGGCGCGCTGGACGCCGCTGTCGATGGCGCACTCGAGGCCGACGCCGATGGTGCGGCGGAGGCTGCCGTCGATGGCGCGCTCGATGCCGCAGCGGTGGGCGCGGTCGTGGCGGGTGCGGCGGAAGCGGCGGGCGCGCTCGTGGCCACTGCCGCTGTCGTCGGCGTGGCCGAGGTGCCGCAGGCCGCGAGCGCCGCCGTGCCAGCCGCCAACATCCCCAGTGTCGTCAGGAACTGGCGTCGCGATACGCTCTTCTGTCGCTCGATCATCGTGCTTTCCTTCCTTAGCCGCCGCGTCGTTATACGGCGGGACAATCCGTGTGTGAGCCGCCGCGTCGTTATACGGCGGGACAATCCGTGTGTGCGCCGTAATGGTCCGTGGTCTGCGGCCCTGTTGCCCGACCATAGCCTAATACGCGCGGCTGGCGCGATCGGATTTGTGGCGCGCGGTACGGATCGCCAGGGCGATGCTACCCGGCCCGCTGTCCGCACACGGTCTGCTATAGTTGCGCGCCAGTGAGCAGGGTAAACGCGGTGCGTGAGGGGATAGCCGGTGGCGAAATTCAATTGGGGCGATCTTTATGGTGGCGGCGCGTTCCGCTGGCTGATTCGGGCGGTGGTGCTCGGCTCGCTCGCGCTCCTGCTGATCCTCTATCGCCTGGTGCATGTCAATATCTTCGTCGCGATCCTGATCAGTTCGACGGTCTTCATCGTCGGGTTGACGGTCACCTACGTGCTCTTCATCACCGGGCGCATCAAGATCAAGCTTTAAGCGTCCCTGTGCGGGGTGCCTGGCGAGGTAGGATAGGCGCTCCTGATCCTCCGCTCTGGCTATGGCGCTGTGTGAAGGGATCACAACAACGTGCAATGGAATGAGAAGTACGCGCGCCGCGCCCGGCTGATGACCGGCTCGGCGATCCGCGAACTGCTGAAGCTGACCGAGCAGCCGGACTTCATCTCCTTCGCCGGGGGTCTGCCCGCGCCCGAATCGTTCCCGGTCGCCGAGGTCGCGGCGGCGGTGCAGGCGATCCTGCACGATCGCGGGCCGCAGTCCTTGCAGTACGGCGCGACCGAGGGGTATCGCCCCTTGCGAGAGCTGATCGCCCGGCGCACAAGCACGGATGGGCACGTCGTATCGGTCGAGAATGTGCTGATCACGTCGGGCTCACAGCAGGCGCTCGATCTGCTGGGCAAGGTCTTCCTCGATGTGGGCGATCGCGTGCTGCTGGAGTCGCCTACTTACCTGGCGGCGCTGCAAGCCTGGAATGCCTACGAGGCGACCTATCTCGAATTGCCGCTGGACGAGGCGGGCCTCGATCCCGCCGCGCTGGAACCGGCCCTGCGCGGGGAACCCAAATTCCTCTACTGCGTACCCAACTTTCAGAACCCCACCGGCGTCACCCTGTCGCTGGCACGCCGCCAACGCCTCGTGGCCCTGGCGGCGGCGCACGGTATGCCGCTCGTCGAGGATGACCCGTATGGATCGTTGCGCTTCGAGGGGGACGCGCTGCCGAGCCTGCTCACCATCGCGGGCGCTGTCGGCGGCGTGATCCAACTCAGCACCTTCTCGAAGACCCTGGCCCCCGGCCTGCGCGTCGGCTGGGTCGTCGCGCCCGCCGAGGTGATCGGTCGGCTGGCGCTGGCGAAGCAGGGGACCGATCTGCACACCGGCACGCTCGATCAATACATCGTCCACGAACTCCTCGCGGGCGGGCAGATCGAGGCGGGCCTCCCCGCGATCGTCGCGCGTTACCGCGAACGCCGCGACACGATGCTGACGGCGCTGGCGGAGCACTTCCCGGCGGACGTGCGGTGGACGCGGCCC
>JAABUV010001942.1_pt1 | contig 29079 bp, 21 predicted proteins | sample 5559971 | NCBI WGS metagenome assembly JAABUV01 (sample SAMN10711881, study PRJNA513362) | rock metagenome | isolation source: Antarctica rocks | place: Antarctica: Victoria Land, Knobhead nord | collected 2015-12-19
CGGTAGGGGTCGGCCCCTCGGAGAGTCGAGACGACCTGGTCCCACCGCGAGCCGCCGGCCTTGCCCAGGGCCATGCTCTGCGAGGTGTCCAGCAGGTAGACGACCTTGGGGCGCTCGACGGCCCCCGGCGTCTCCTCGACCCGGACCGGGTTGAGCAGGATCAGGGCGATCACCCCGAGGATCAGGCCCCGGAGGGCCCAGAGCCCCCGCCGACGGCTCGGGCCAAGCGGCCCCCCCGCCGCCCACCGGAGCACCGCGAAGCCCACGGCCGCCCCGACGGCCAGGGCCAGCAAGAGGCCGGGCGAGACGGGGGACGCCCACTGGATCGATGACTTGATCATGGTCGGTTTCTTGGCTCCGCCGCGCGCCCCGGTCGAGCCCGCCGGGCGAGGGTCGATTCGTCTTCCGCCGTCCGGAGACGGGCCGCCTGGCCGTGGATCCGAGATCTGAAATTTGAGAATGCAAACTTCATGATATTCCGAATTTCACCCTTCCACTCTCCCGCGTCGGGGTGGCAGAGGTTCGCTTGCGAACCCCGGATCGTCAGGCTCGGCCCGGGGTTGTTGCGTACCGCCACCCCTGCCACCCCGACGAAGGCCCGGCACCCCGATGGCGGAGGCCGGGCCGCCCCCGGGTCACCTGGCCCGGGCTCCCTGGGAGATCACCTCATAATACCGCTCGACCAGCTCGCGGAACCTGGGCGGGGTCGCCTCGTCGCGGGCGGAGGCGAGATCCTTGAGGATCAGGTCCTGGACGCGGTCCTTGATCTGGACCGAGACGGCCGAGAGCGTCCGGGAGATCGGGTCCGGGGCGACCAGGTGGAGCCGCGCGTCGTCGGAGTGCCAGCCCCCGCCGATCCGGAGGGCGTCGGCCAGCTCGACCGCGCCCTCGACCCCGGCCTTCTCCAGGTCGCGGATCAGGGCGGCGACGTCGCGCTTCCAGGCGGCGACGTCGGCCTCGGTCTTGAGCTCGCCGAGCTTGGCGGTCAGCTCGGCCACCCTCCGGTCAAACTCGACCATCGCCGCCAGTTCCGGGGCGACGATCCCCCGATGGAGCAGTTCCAGGGCCTGACCGAGGACGTCCAGCTTGCCGGCCAGCTCGCGGGCCTCGCGGCCGAGTTCGTCCCGCTTGCCGGCGACCCGGACTTCACCCATCCGCCCGGCCCGCTCGACGATCTCGGCGACGTTCCCCTTGTCGAGGATCTCGCGGACGGCGTCGGCGGCCTTCCCATCGCCCCGCTTGTCGATCTGCTTGAGCCAGGCCTCCAGGGTCCGGGCCATCTCGGCCATCCGGTCGACCTGCTCCTCCTCGGTCAAGCCGGCCCAGCCGCCCGGACCGCCGCGCCCGCCCATCCCCGGCTTCGGGCCCTGACCCTTCTCGCCGGCCCCCTCGCCCTGGCCGTCCTTCCCGTCCTTGCCCTGGCCGTCCTTGGGCTCTCCTTCTTTCGCCTGGCCGCCCTTGGCGTCCTTGGGGCTGGCCTCCTTGCCCTGGCCGTCCTTGCCGTCCTTGGGCTCGGGGTCGCCGGGGCTCCCGCCGGGGGGCGGGCCCTGGTTCCGGTCGGCGAGTTGGGCCTCGCGGCGGGCGAGTTCGTCGGCGAGGTCGCGGGCCATGGCCAGTTCGTCGGCGGATTCGCGGGCGATCTCGCCCTTGACCTGGCGGGCCAGCTCGTGGAGCATCCCCGCGCCGGCCTTGGCGTCGTCGGCGGCCTCCTTGGTGTTGCCTCGGGTCAGGGCGCCGGACGCCTTTTCCACCTTCTCGGCCGCCTTGGCCATCCGGGCCTTGGCCAGGTCGGAGGCGACTTCGAGCCGCTTCAGCTTCTCTTCGAGGTCGCGGACCTCGTCGGCGATCCGCTCCTGCTTCTCGGCGACGGCCCGGCGGTCGATCTTCTTGGGCTCGCCCGCGCCGCCTTCGCCCTCGTCGCCCTGGCCCTGGCCCTGGCCCTGGTCCTTGGCGTTCCCCTTGCCACCCTCTCCCTTGGGCCCTTCCTGGCCCTTCTCGCCCTCACCTTTGGGACCTTCCGGACCCTTCGGACCCTCCTTGGCCTGGTCCTTCTGCTCGGCCTCCTTGGGCTCGCCCTCCTTCTTCTGGGGTTCCTTGGGCTCGCCCTTCTCGCCCTCGGAGCCCTTGGCGTCGGGTGCCGGGGCGGGACCGCCCTTGGGTTCGGCGAGGGTGGCGTAGACGAAATCCTCCTCCTGGGCCAGCTCCTCCAGGCGGTCGGCGATCTCCTCGGCCTCCTCGTCCTTGCTCTTGGGCTTGCGGATCTTCTGGGCTTGCTTGCGGTCGAAGGTCTTCATCTTCGCGGCCAGGGCGGGGTTCTCCAGGATCAGGACGCCCAGCTCGCGGCGGGCCGCGACGAGGTGCTTGAGCGCCTCGGCCATGGCGGGCGGGGCCTCGGCGTTCCGGGAACGGTCGAGCGCGTCGATCGAGGCTTGCATCGCGTCGAGGGCCTTGTGGAGCGAGTCGACCCGAGCGTCGGCCAGGGCCTCGATCCCCTCGGTGAACTCCTTGCTGAGCGTGACCAGCGTTTCCTCGAACCCGGCGACCTTGAGCGGGTCGTCGGCCTCGGTCCGGTCGGTCGGCCGGTGCTTGGCCAGGCGGTTGGCCCGGTTCAGGTTGACGCGCTGGCGGGCGATCAGCTCGTCGAGCGTGGTCAGCTCCAGCGGGTCGCCATCGCCCGAGCCCGGCTCGGCCAGCTTGTACTCGCGCTTGAAGGCGCGGAAGTCGATGTAGCGGAGGTCGGTCTCGGTCCGCCTCGGGGTCCCGGGATAGTTGTCCTCGGCGAAGGCGTAATAGGTGATGCTATCCTGGGGCGTGGCCCCGAGGGTCTCGATCGCGAGCATCTCCTCCAGCGTGGCCGATGTCTTCGGCTTCTCCCCCGGGGCAAGCGGGAAGTCCTTGAGGATCAGGGTCTTCTCCTCGCCGTCGTTGAACCGGAAGACGATCCCGGCCCGGGTCAGGCCGAAGTCGTCGTCGACCCGGGCCCGGTGCCGGACCTCGGCGATCGGGTGGACCTCCAGCGCCTCCTCGGGCTCGTCGAAGACGACCCGGGGCGCCCGGTCCTCGCGGACGTCGATCCGGTGCTTGTTCCTGGGCAAGACCCGGCCGTCGAGGGTCCTCGCCACGACCTGATAATCCAGGTCCTTGACCAGGTCCAGCGTCGCGACCAGCGCGTCCCCTTCGCGCTTCAGCGGCACGATCGAGCGGGCCGGGCTCGGGGCCGCCTCGCCCTTCTTGAGAGGCTTCGGCGATGGGTCGACCAGCTCCAGCGCCGCCTCGCTGGGCGAGGCGTCGAAGGCGATCCGGAAGGTCGCCACCGAGCCCTCGACGGCCTGGACCTCGCCCCCCTGGGTCGTCTTGGGGTCGAGCCCGGTATAAGCCGGGGATTTGACCTCGATCCGGAAATCCTGGATCGCCAGGGGATACCGGACCCGGATCGCGAACGTCCCGCTGGCGGCCGGGCCGGCGACGGCCCGATATTCCACCGGGTCCTTGACCTTCTCGACCACGATTTCACGCCGGGAAGCCCCCTTCGCCGGTTCGTCCAGCTTCCGCGACTTCCAGTCCGCGTCCGCCTTGCCGGCGGTCCGCGTCTGGAGGACCACCGACTTCCGGGGCCGGCCTTTCAACTCGACCGCGACCGGGACGCTATCGCCCTGGTCGACCAGGACGTCGCCGGGCTGGACCTCGATCGTCGTGTACGGCCGCTCGATCAGGACCGCCCGCTGGATCGCGACCCGCCACTCCGGGCTCCGGATCGCGGCGAAGGCGAGTAGCAGGACGGGGACCGCCGCCAGGCTCGCCAGAGCCTGGGCCCGCCGCCACCGGACGACCCGGTCCAGCGGGAGCGAGCCGGACCGCTCGTCGGTCTCCTCCTCCAGCGCCTCGACCAGGCTCGGCCGGACGCCTTCCTGGTCGATCCGCTCGGCGGGCCGGCCGCCATACTGGACGACGGTCCGGATCCGCTGGCCCAGCTCCGGGAATCGGCCCTCGATTTCGAGCGCCGTCCTCGGCTGGGTCCACCAGCGGAGCGGGGCGACCAGCCACCGACCCAGGACGAACAGGGTGGCCAGGCTCGCGATCGCCAGGCCGAGGGCCCGGGCGGACCGGGGGAGTTCGTGGTCGTAGTCCGACCAGGCCAGGAGCCCGAGGCCGGTCGCCGCGGCCAGGATCGTCGCGGCCAGCCCCAGCCGGCTCTGATAGCGGCGGAGCGAGGTCCGGATCTGCTCGAATCGCCGGAGGAACTTCGGTTCGGGGGTCACGGGCGTTCCTTTCGAGTTGCGTCCGCCGTCGGGTCGGGGCGAGTGATCGGGGTCAGGCCGCCGTGCGGTTGGCCAGGAATTGCTCGAACATCAAGAGGCCGATCAGCGTCAGGGCGACCCAGGGCCAGACCTCGTCGCCCCGGAGCCGGTCGTCGGCCAGCCCCTGGGCGGAGGTGGGCTTCGAGGCAACGGCCCCGGCCTCGGGGAGCTTGAAGCCGTAGCGGCCGGCGAACTCGGCCGGGGTGCAGCGGGCGGTCTCCGACTCGAAGGGGTCGGGGTTGGTGACCCGGACGGACCCGTCGGCCTCGGTGAGCCCGGGGGGCCGGCCCGCCCCGGCCAGTTCGAGGCGGACCGGGCCCCCCTCGGCCAGGCCCGAGGCGTAGGCGACCATCTGGTGGACCATCGGCAGGAACATCCGCCCCCGGGGCCAGTCGCCCCAGGCCCGGTCGCAGGCCGAGGCGAACCAGACGACCTTCCCCCGGCCGACCGCCTTCTCGATCAGGGCGGGCTCGCCGCCCCGGAACCGGGCCAGGACCCGGGCCGAGGGCTCGGGGGCGATCCTGGTGATCGAGGCGAACGCGGGCCGGCGGATGTCGCCGTGCTCGGGCTCGGAGAACGGCCGGAGGATCGGGTGCTCGGGCTCCCATCGGTCCAGCCGCCAGGGCCGATCCGGCATCGAGGCGGGCCCGGCGATCACCCCCACGCCCAGGCCCGCCGCGACCAGCGTCGCCGCGCCCTCGGCCGTCACCCGGTCGCCGGTGAAGACGACCACGCCCCCGCCGCGCTCGACGTACCCGGCCAGGGCCCTGGCATCCGAGGCCGGGAGGTCGGCCACGTTGGCCAGGACCACGGCCGAGGTCTTCGCCAGCTCGGGCAGGCCGCTCCGGGTCTCGAAGAGGTCCACCGCCTTCGGGTCGAACGGGGCCTTGGCATACGTCTCGCCCCGAGGCGCGAGCCGGAGGGCCGCCATCAGGAAGTACGTCTCGGCCTCCGACGCCGACCGCCCCGGGTCGCCGTCGACCACCAGGACCCGGGCCGCGGGCGCCACCGGGATCGCCAGGTAGCGGCGGTCGTCGAACGGGAGGTCGTCGCCGGCCTTCGCCTCGACCGATCCCCGCCAGATCCCCTCGTCCAGCTCGGGGAGTTGGAAATCGACGGTGGCGGTGGCGTCGCCTTCGAGGTCAAGCGACTGCTCCAGGTCGACCGGGGCGGAACCCGGGGATTCCAGGTGGAGCCGGACCGGGACCTTCTCGACGGGGAGCGGCGAGGCGTTCCGGACGATGGCCGTCACGGTGGCCGACTCGCGGGGGCGGGGGCCTTCGGGCGAGGCCGAGGCCCCGGTCACCGCGACGTTTTTGGGGAACGGGCGGCCGAGGTCGACCAGGCGGACCGCCACGTCGGCGGGGACCCGGGTTGCCTCGCCCCGGCCGAGCCCCGAGCGCTGGAGGTCGGTCAGGATGTGCAGCTCGCGGGACTTGCCGCCCGACCCGACGCAGAGGTCGCGGGCCCAGGCCATGGCGGCGTCGGAGTCGGTCCCGCCGCTCGGGGGCCCGGCGATCGCCCGGTCGAGGTCGGCGACCTTGGCGAGCGGGGCGAGGTCGCGGTCGAAGGCGGCGACTTCGAGCCGCGTGCCCGGGCCCGACTGGGCCAGGATGGCGCGGACCTCGGCCGAGGCCCGGTCGATCGGCCGGGGCCCGCCGGCCAGGCCCATGCTCGCCGACCGGTCGACCAGGACGACGACCAGCTTGTCCCCCCCGCTCGGCTCCTCGGCCAGCAGGAAGGGCCGGGCGAAGAGCAGGGCGATCAGTCCGACGCAGCCCAGCCGGAGCGCCAGCAGGAGGTAGCGCTTGAGCCGCCGCTTCCGGGCGTTGTCGCGCAGGACGATCTTGAGGAACTGGAGCGTCCCCAGCTCGACCGGCCGGGCCTGGCGGCGGAACATCAGGTGGACGAGGATCGGGATGGCCAGGGCTCCCAGGCCCGCGAGCATCCCGAACTGGACGAATTGCATGGTGCCTCGGGGGTCGGGGGCGGGACGATCAGTCCACCCGCCCGGTCGCCGGTCGGTCGAACAGGTAATACGGATGCGTCCAGCCGGCGACGGCCGGCTTGGGGAGGTCGGCGACCTCGGCGGCGTCGATGCTGACCCGGAGCCGGGCCGCCGAGATCCGGGCCAGGGCGTAGGTCCAGGCCGGCGGGCCGGCCGCCTCCCGGCGGGCCTCGATCAGCAGCGCGATCTCCGGGTTCCGGCCGTAGGCCAGGAGGAACAGGGCGCCGTCAATCAACCCCGAGTCGGGATCGGCGTAGCGGAGGGCGGGCTGGGGGAGGAGCCGGAGTTCGAACCGGTCCGAGGGGTCGTTCCGGGCCGGGTCGCGCGACTCGTTGGCCTGGAACCGGCGGGCGGCCTCCTTCATCTGTCGGAGCCGCTTCGCCTCGTCGTCGGCCGGGCTCGGGGCCCCGGGGAGGGGTTGGAACGCGACGCCCGGCTCCTTCGGGTTCCAGGCCCATCGGCCCGAGGCGTGCCGGCTGCTGGCGGCGACGGGGCCGTCCGCGAGCGAGATCAGTTCGTGGACCCAGCGGCGATCGCCCCGGTCGGTCTTCTCCAGGGCCAGGCCCAGCAGGGCGGCGGGCCGGCCCGCCTTGCCGAACGCCCAGACCGAGCCGTCGGGGTGGCCCCGCGCCGGGTCGTCGAAGCGATAGATCGGCTCGGGGATCAGCTCGGCCTTCTCGCCGGCCCCGGCCCGGACCAGGACGATCGCCCCGGCCAGGTCGCGCATCTCCGCGGACCGGGCGGCCGACGACGGGCCGTCCTCGGCGGGCGTCGCCGGCTCCTTCGATTGCGCCAGGAGGGCCAGGGAGAGGCAGAGGGCGGGGATCATCGCGGGTTCACTCCGTGGTCCGGTAGACCCGGCCGAAGAAGGGTTCGGTCGCGGTCCACGGCCGGCGATTGGGGACGTCCCAGACCTCGCGGCCCTTCCAGGAGGCCTTGAGGGCGTACGAGGTCTGGGGCGCGAAGGCGAATTGCCACTCCGGGCCGTCCTTGCCGGGCCGGGCTTCCAGGAGCAGGTAGGCCTCGGGGTCGGTCCCCAGCGCGAAGCCGAAGACGGCGCCGTCGAGCAGGGGCGTCCTCGGCTTGCCGTAGCGGGCGAATGGTTTGGGCATCGGCCGGAGGGCCTGCCAGCCGTTCTCGCGGAAGTTGTCGGAGACGGCGAACGCCTGCGCCAGCTCGCGCATCTGGCGGAGCCGTGCCTCGGCGGATTCGGCCGGGCGGGGGGCCTCGGGGACCGGGCGGAACTCGGCCCCGGCCCTCGTCGGGTTCCAGACCGGGCCGCGGCGGGACTCGGCCACGACCCGGCCGGTCGCGAGCGAGCTGAAGTCGTGGATGTAGGCCCCGCCGCGCTGGAGGAACGCCTGGACGGCCACCTCGGGCCGGCCGTCCTCGCCCATCCAGAAGAAGATCGCGCCGTCATCCGAGACCCCGACGGGGTTGTTGAACCGGATCACCGGCTCGGCCTGGAGGCGGAACTTCTTCGACGGCTCGTCGGCCGGGTGGACGTCATAAGTCGCCAGCGAGGTCTTGAGGAATTCGAGCCGGGCGGCGCGCTCGTCCTTGCCGTCGCCGGCCGGCGGGGACTGGGCGAGGAGGGCCAGGGTCAGGGCAAGGCTCCCGAGGTTCGTCATGGCTTCCGCCTCCCGAAGGCCGCCACGTTCTCCCGGAAATAGAAAGGCTCGACCGGATGCGATGCGGTCTGCCAGCGGGTGGGGAGTTCCCAGACCTCCCGGCCCTTCCACGAGGCCCGGACGGAGTAGATGGTCATGGGGGCGAAGGCGAACTGCCACTCGGGGCCGTCCTTGCCGGCCCGGGCCTCCAGCATCAGGTAGACCTCGGGGTCGGTGGTCAGGACGTAGGCGAAGAGGGCCCCGTCGAGGACCTCGCCGCCGGGCTTGCCGTAGCGGGCGAAAGGTCGGGTGAGCAGCCGGAGGGGCTGCCACGATTTCTCCCGGAAGAGGTCCTCGGCGGCGAACTCGCGGGCGAGCTCCTGCATCTGGCGGAGCCTCTGCTCGGGCGTATCGGCCGGTTTGGGGGCGTCGGGGACGGGCTTGAACTCGACCCCCGCCCGGGTCGGCCGCCAGTCCGGGGCCCCCGGGGTCTTGCCGACGACCGGGCCGGGCGAGAGCGAGGTGAACTCGTGGGTCCAGCTTCCGTCGCGCTTCACGAACACCTGGGCGGCGACGGCCGGGCGGTCCCCCTCGTCGAGCCAGAGGAAGATGGCCCCGTCGCGGGTGGCGCCGACGGTGTTGGTGAACCGGAGGACCGGCTCGGCCTGGAGGCGGAAGGGCCGGGCCCGGCCGTCGGCCATCCGGATCTCGTAGGATCCCGCCGCGTCCTTCATCATCTCCAGCCGGACCACGGGGCCGTCGGGGTCCGCCGGGGCCTGGGCGAGCAGGGCGAGGGTCAGGGTCGTCGCGAGCGGCACGATCATGGTCCGTCCCCCGGGGGTTCAGAAGGTCTTCGCCCGCTTCACCAGATAATCCAGGACGGCCCGGTCGAGCGGGTCGGTGGTGACCAGCTCGATCCGGTCGATCGCCCGCTTCCGGCATTCGACCTCGACCTTGCCGAGCCACTCCCCGACCGCCTTCCGGTAGGCGTCGCGGATCCCATCGGCCTGGGTGGTCAGGGTCTCGCCGCTCTCCAGGTCGCGGAAGCGGATGTTGCCTTCGAGCGTCAGGTCGCGCTCGACCGGATCCATCAGGTGGAAGATGATGACTTCGTGATTGAGGTAGCGCAAGTGGTCCAGGCCGCCGACGATGGCGTCGAGGTCGCCGAAGAGGTCGCTGATGAGGACGACCAGCCCTCGGCGGCGGGCGAGCCCGGCGGCCTGGTGGAGCGCCTTCTCGGTCCCGGTGGCGGGTCGGGCCTCGATGTTGGCGATCGTGGCCAGGATCTCGTCGAGCTGGTCGACCCGGGCCCGGGGCGGCCGGTGGGCCAGGACGGAGTCGGCGAAGAGGGTCAGGCCGACCGCGTCGCGCTGGCGGATCGCCAGGTGAGCCAGGGCGGCGGCCAGGCTGGCGGCGTAGTGCAGCTTGCTCCGGCCGGCGTTGGCGCAGGCCATCGAGGCGCTGGCGTCGACCATCAGGTACAGGTTCAGGTTCGTGTCGGCGTCGTATTCCTTGATGTAGAGCCGGTCGTGGCGGGCGTAGAGCTTCCAGTTCAGGTGGCGGAGGTCGTCGCCGGGGGAGTATTCACGGTGCGAGGCGAACTCGACACTCATCCCCAGGAAGGGGCTCCGGTGGAGCCCGTGCATCGACCCGGCCACGATCGACCGGGCGCGGAGCTCGATCGACTCCAGGCGGGAGAAGAAGGCGGGGTCGACGAGTTCTCGGGGGTCGAAGGGCATCGCGGGTCATCCCTCCTGGCGGACGGTCTCGACCAGCCGGCGGACGATGGCGTCCGCGTCGACGCCGTCGGCCCGGGCGTGGAAGTTCAGGACCAGGCGGTGGCGGAGGACCGGCCCGGCCTGGGCCTTGACGTCCTCGAAGTCGACATGGTACTTGCCCGCCAGGATCGCCCGGGCCTTGGCCCCGAGGACCAGGTATTGCGAGGCCCGGGGGCTGGCCCCGTAGAGCAGGTACTTGTGGACCCCCTCGATCTCCTTGGACTCGCCCGGCCGCGACGCGGCGACCAGCCGGACCGCGTAGAGCATCACCGAGTCGGCCACCGGGACCCCCCGGACCAGCTCCTGGAGCCGGATCAGCTCCTCGGCCTTGAGGATCGGGTGGGCCTGCGCGGTGTGGGTCCCGGTGGTCCCCTTGACGACCTGCAACTCCTCCTGGATCGTCGGGTACTTGACCTTGATGTTGAACATGAACCGATCGAGCTGGGCCTCGGGGAGCGGGTAGGTCCCCTCCATCTCGATCGGGTTCTGGGTGGCGACGACGAAGAACGGCGGCCGGAGCGGGTAGGTCCGCCGGCCGATGGTGACCTCGTTCTCCTGCATCGCCTGGAGGAGCGCCGCCTGGGTCTTGGGCGGGGTCCGGTTGATCTCGTCGGCCAGCAGGAAGTTGGCGAAGATCGGCCCGGGGAGGAATTCCAGCTTCCGGCGGCCGGACGAGGCGTCTTCCTCGATGATGTCCATCCCGGTGATGTCCGAGGGCATCAGGTCGGGGGTGAACTGGATCCGGCGGAACTCCATGTCGAGCGTCCTGGAGAGGGTCCGGCCCATCAGGGTCTTGCCGACCCCCGGGACGCCCAGCAGAAGGACGTGCCCCCGGCAGAGCAGGGCGACCAGGAGGTGGTCGATCACCTGCTCCTGGCCGACGACCACCTTGGCCATCTCCTCCTTGACCCGCATCCGGGCGTCGCGCAAGCGGGCGACGATGGCGGCGTCCTCGTTCGTCGACGCCGGCGGCGACGCGGCGTCGGTCCGTCCTTCGGGCTTCTTCGGGGTTTCCATCGCGCGGGTTCCGGGGTCGGGGTGGGTCGAGGTCAGTCGAGCCGGACGAAATAGACCTGGGAGGGGTTGTAGGCGTCCTTCTTGTACGGGACTTCCCAGGCAAGCTGGCCCTTGAGGGTCCCCTTGAGTCCGAAACAACCCATCGGCGCGAAGGCATACTGCCATTCGAGGCCGCCGGGGGCCTCCCGGGCTTCGAGGAAGACGAACGCCTCGGGGTCGGTCGCCAGGGCGAAGGCGAAGAGGGCCCCTTCGAGGACGCCCGAGCCGGGCTTGCCGTAGCGGGCCACCGGGGTCGGCAGGAGCCTCAGCTCGGACCATCCCTTGTTCTTGAAGTTGTCGGAGACGCGAAAATCCTGCATCAGGGCCTTCATCTGCCGCGTCCGCTGGGCCGGGTTCTCGGCCGGCTTCGGGGCGCCGGGGACGGGGCGGAACTCGACCCCCGGTCGGCGGGGGGACCAACTCGGCTTGCCGTCCCGGTCCGAGGTGAAGGTGCCCGGCGAGAGCGAGATGAACTCCTGGACCCAGTGGCCGCCGGAGTCGTTGGCGTTCTTCACCTGGAAGACCTGGAGGACGGCCTCGGGCCGCCCCTGGTCGCCGGACCAGAAGAAGACGGCCCCGTCCAGGACGTCGTCGGCCGACTGCTTGCCCATCCGGAACGACGGGTCGGTCCCGAGTCGGAGCGGCCCCGTCCGGCCGCCGTCGAGGGCGAACCGGTACGACGAGGCGACCGACCTCATGTGGTCCAGGTTCTCGTCCGCCTTGCCGGCCTGGCCGAGGAGCGAGGCGGCAATGAGCATCACGATCGTCGATCCGTTCATCGGTTCCCCTTCGCGAAAGGCTTCGGCGTCACGGGTGATCGGTCCGGCAATAGAAGGGCTTCGAGGCGTCGTCGGTCGGCCGCCGGGGGACGTCCCAGACCTTCTGCCCCTTGTGGGCGACCTTCAGCGGCCAGCACGACATCGGGGAACACGCGTATTGCCACTCGGGCCCGGCCGGGCCGGGTCGGGATTCGACGAAGAGGAAGACCTCGGGGTCGGTCCCCTCCACGAACGCGAAGAGCGCCCCGTCCTCAGGGGTCGCGCCCGGCTTGCCGTAGCGGGCGACGGGGGTGGTCAGGAGCCGGAGCGACACGAACCGTCCCTCGGCGCCGAATTCGTCCTCGGCCTTGAAGTCCTCGGCCAGGGCCCGGATCTGGCGGAGCCGCTGGGTCGGGCTCGCCGCCGGCCTCGGAGCGCCCGGGACCGGCCGGAAAGCGACGCCCGGCGTCGTTGGCGACCACTTCGGGGAGCCCCCCTGGCCGGCGACGAGGGTGCCGGTCGAGAGCGAGGTGAACTCGTGGAGCCAGATCCCTTCGGGTTTCTCCCGGACCTTGAGGAGGAACACCTGCGCCGCGACTTCGGGCCGACCGGCGGAGTCGCTCCAGAGGAAGATGGCCCCTTCGAGGACGTTGCCAGTGGCCTGGTCCCCCAGGCGGAAGGCCGGATCGGGCCGGAGCCCGAGCGGCCCGGCCTCGCGGGCGAAGTCGTAGACGGCCGCCATCTCCTTCATCAACGCCAGCCGCTCGGCGGCCGGGTTGCGGGCGGCCTCGGCCGGGGGCGTCGGGGCCGCCTGTCCGGTCAGCGAGGCGGCGAGCGTCAGGAGCGTCGTGATCATCGCGAGTCGCGGCGGGGCCGCCCCCATCAGGGCCAAAATTGATACGTGTACAACGGCTGATTGGGGTCGCCGGTGGAGCGCCGGGGGAGGTCCCAGACCTCGCGGCCCTTGAGCTTGACCTTGACCGCCCAGGAGCCCATCGGGGCCAGGGCATAGTGCCACCCGGGGCCGCCCTCGCCCGGGCGGACCTCGACGAAGAGGAAGACCTCGGGGTCGGTCCCCTCCACGAACGCGAAGAGGGCCCCGTCCTCGGGAGTCGCGCCGGGCTTGCCGTAGCGGGCGATGGGGGTGGTGAGCATCCGGAGGGCGGTCCAGCCCCGGTCGCCGAAGTTGTCCTCGGCGGCGAAGTCGTCGGCGATCGCCCGGGCCTGGCGGAGCCGCTGGGCGGGGGTGGCCGCCGGGCCGGGGGCCCCGGGCACGGGCTGGAATTTCAGGCCCGGCCCGGCGGGATGCCAGCGCGGCTTGCCGCCGAGGCTGGCGGCGACGGGGGCGGTCGAGAGCGAGGTGAACTCGTGGATCCACTTGCCGTCGGGCGCGTCCTTCTCGCTCAGGAGGAACGCCTCCATCGCCGCCTCGGGCCGGCCCACCTCATCGAGCCAGAGGAAGATGGCCCCGTCCAGGAAGTTCCCCTTCTGGCGGCCGACGCGGAACGCCGGCTCGTCGCGGACCTTGATCGGGGCGAGCCGGTCCCCTTCGCGGGTGAGGTCATACGACTTCATCGCGGCCCGCATCGATCCGAGCCGTTCATCGGGAGTGTTCCGCCCGTCGGCCACCGGGGGCGGTTCCGCCGCCGGGGCCTGGCCGAGCAGGGCCAGCGCGAGGCCGAGCAGGTGCGGGGCGATGCTCATGGTCGGTTGGCCCCCTTGAAGCCAAAGAGGAAGCTGATGGAGGGCTCGCTCGGGTCGTGGCTCGCCGAGGCGGGGAGGGCCGGGAGACTCCAGAGGACGCGGCCCCGGAACGTCGCCCGGACGGCGATCCCGTTCATCCTCGTCGACCGGCCCCTCGGCTCGGGCCGGGCCGAGGCAGGCGGCCAGGCAGGCCCCGAGGATCGCGATTCGTGGCGCGGTCATTTCGGGCCTCCGGTGGGCTTGTCGACCCGGACCTTCGAGGCCAGGAAGCCGTCGTCCTTGGGGCCGAGCCTGGGCTCGGGCTTCTCCTTGGCCTTGGCCATCGCCTTGCCTTTCTCCTTGTCCTTGTCCTTCGGGGGCTCGGCCGCGCCGCCGGATTCGGGGGGGAGGAAGGTCCGCTGGACCTCGGAGCCCCGGCCGTCGCCGTTGTCGTCGAGCTGGGCGTGCTCGGTGGCGATCAGCTCGTCCTCGACGTAACGTCGGGTCACGTCGGCCACGATGGCGAGGTAGAGCTCGAAGACGGAGAGGGCCCCGTCCTTGTCGCGGTCGGCCTCGGGGGGTGGCTCGGCGAGGACTCCGGCCAGGGCGAGCGGGAACAAGGTCTCGTTGACCTCCTGGTCGGCCTCGGTCGCCGAGATCGCGACCCGGCCCGACTTCGCCAGCGGCTTGAGGAAGAAGCCGCTGGCCGAGGTGGTCAGGAGGAAGACCTGCTCCTTCGCCGCGATCCCCTCGAACAGCCGGGCAAAGGCCGCGTCGGTCAGGTCGGGGCCGGGGAGGTTCAGGTGCGACCGCCGGCCGTCGTGGTGGCCGTGCCCCAGGGCGATCACCCAGACGCCGTCCTCGGGCGTGGCGACCTTCTTGAGCCCCTCGGCGTCGGCGGCGAGGTTCTCGCGGGTCGAAAGTCCGCGACTCCCCGCCACGGCCGGTCCGTCGCCGGGCCTGGGCTCGGTCCCGAACCGGACCCAGACGTCGGCCGCCGCGAACCCCGATCGATCCACCAGCGCCTTGGCGATCGTCTCGACCGCCCCGGCGTAAAGGGCCCGGTGCTCTTCGTCGCCGGGAAGCCCGCAGACGATCAGGGCCCGGCGCATCCCCGGGGCGACCGAGGGGATCGGCCCCGGCGGCGGGGGCTCCTGGGCGTCCGAGGCGGCCGGGGCGGCGAGGGCCAGGCCCAGCAAGACCCGGGCGGCGAGGCGGCCGATCGGCAGCCAGGCGTGGTGGCGTCGTCTCATGGTTTGGGCCCGGGGTCCTTGGGATTCGTCGAGGGGTCCGTCGCCGCCCCCGCCTCCTCGACTGGCGGGATCCTCCGGTCGTTGATCAGGTGGTAGCGATGGGTCGGGTCCTTGAGGGCGGCGTCCCAGGGGATCACCGGGGCCGTGTAGACGACCTTGTCCTTGTGCCGGACCGAGAGCGCCATGTCGGTGAACCGGGCCGCGGCGAAGTGCCAGGACAGCGCGGCCGGGGGGTCGCCCGGGGCCTTCCGGGCTTCGAGGACCACGATCAGCTCGGGGTCGGTCCCGGCGGTCGAGACCAGGGTGAACAGGGCGCCGTCGAGGACCTCGGGGTCGGTGCTCTCGTAGCGGTAGAGGGGCTGGGGGAGGACCCGAAGCTCCCAGCGTTCCCCCTTGATGTCGACGGCCGAGGCGGAGAACTCGCGGATCAGGGCCCGCATCTGGGCCAGCCGCTGCGGGGCCGTCCGGGCCGGGGCCGGGGCGCCCGGGATCGGCTTGAGGTCGACCCCGGGCTGGAGCGGCGACCAGCCCCGCGGTCCGGCCCGATCGACCACCAGGACGGCGTTCGAGAGCGAATGGAGTTCGTGGAGAACCTCGCGAGGGCCGAGGGCCGGCGACGAGAAGATCGTCCCGACGGCCTCGGGCCGCCCCCGATAGGTCCAGACGAAGACGTGGCCATCCTGCCCGTGGTTCCGGGTGGGGTTGGTCCAGACGTAGGCCGGTTCGCGGCGGAGTTCGGCCTTCTCCTGGCGGCCAGCGTCGCGATAGATGGTGTAGCCGGAGGCGTCGCCCAGGTACAACTCGCGGAGGAAGTCGCGCCGGGACCTGGCGGCCGGGTCGCCCTCGACGGGAGCCGGGGCCTGGCCAAGCAGGGCGGGCAGCAGGAGGAGGATCAGGAGGCTCGGGTGTCGCATGGGTTACTTCGCCTCCGCCTTGCCGGGTTCGCCCGGGGCCGGGGCGGCCTCGGCGTCGATCTCGGGGACGACCCGATCCTGGTAGAACCGGAAACGGTGCTGGGCGTCGTTGGTGAAGGTGTTCTCGGGGCCCCGGATCGCGCTCCAGACCTCGCGGTCCTTGTGCTTGAGCCAGAGGCTCATGTCGGAGAACCGCGCGGCCCCGTAGACCCATCGGGGCCCCTCGGGCGTCTTCCGGGCCTCCAGGACGAGGATGATCTCCGGGTCGGTCCCGGCCGAGGAGACCAGCGCGAAGACGGCACCGTCGATCACCTCCGGGTCGGTGCTCTCGTAGCGGTGAAGCGGCTTGGGGAGGAGGCGGAGGTCCCAGGGGACCAAGGTATCGCTGAGGCTCCGGCCCGAGAAATCGCGGGCCAGAGCCCGGATCTGGACGCTCCTGGCGGCGGGCGACCCGGGCGGCTCGGGCGCCCCCGGGATCGGCTTCAACTCGACCCCCGGAGCCTTCGGCTCCCAGCGGTTCGGGGAGTCGCGGTCGACGACCAGGACCGCCTCGGACAGCGAATGCAGCTCGTGGCAGAGCCGCCGCTCCCGCCGGCCCTCGCGGGGATGCGAGAAGATGCTCGCGATCACCTCCGGCCTCCCGCGATAGGTCCAGAGGAAGACGTCCCCCTCCTGGCCGCCGCTCCGGGTCGGGTTCGACCAGCGATAGACCGGCTCGCGCCTCAACTCCAGCCGCTGGGTCTTCGCGGCGTCGCGATAGATCGCATAGCTCGCCGCCTCGCCCGCGTGGAGCGACTGGAGCCGCTCGCCCCGCGACCGGGCGTCCTTCAAGGCCGGCGCGGCGTCCTGGCCCAGCGCGGCCAGAGCCAGCGCCAGGGCGGGTGCGAGACAGGCTGAAAGACCGGCCGCGATGGCCCCTTCGCCAAGCATGAATACCCCCCCGTCGGCGGTATGGATCCAGTCGGATGACTACAAATATCGCCGGCCCGGCCGCCGTGTCAACGAAATTCTTCGGGAACGCGATCGGCCGCTCGCCCCCGCCCGAAGAATTTCGTTGACTTCGCCCGTCGACCGGCGATAAATGTCGTCATCCGACTTCATTCGTAGCACCCCCGACGCCCCCCCCGCGGTCGAACCGAGGTGACCCGATGCGACGAGCCCTGGCCCTGATCCTCCTCCCCGCGCTGCTGGGGCAGGCCCCCGCCACCGAGCCCGTCTCGGACGCGAAGTCCCGCCGCGAGCGGCTCCTCGATCTCTACCGGGGCGAGGCGGCCGGCTACAGGATTCACCGCGACTCGGGTCCGAAGGAGAAGGTCGAACTCCGCCGCGACCCGGCCTACGTCTGGACCAACCCGATCCGGGGCGGCGAGCAGGACGGCGCCGTCTTCGTCTGGACCTGCCGAGGGCGGGCCGAGGTCGTCGGGACCTTCTTCTCCTACCCCTCGACCGGCCCCCGGAACCTGAACCACGAGCTCCATTCGCTCTCGACCTCGGTGCTCGACGTCGAGCGGCCCGGCGGCGCGAACGAATGGAAGCCCCGGGCCCCCGGGATCGTCCCGGTCCCGGTCGATGGGGCGCCGGCCCCCGCGTCGTCGCCATCGCAGCGACTCCTCCAGATGCGTGAGATCGCCCGGGGCTTCACCGCGTCGAGCGACGACCTGAAGGGCAAACGCTGGGAACTCCGGCTCCTCCCGCAGCCGCTCTATCGCTCCGAGAGCACCGACCCGGAGGTTCTCGACGGCGCCGTCTTCGCCTTCGTCACCTCGGCGGGGACCGATCCCGAAGTCCTCCTGGTCGTCGAGGCCCGCCAGCCCCCCGGCCCAGGCCCGGCCGCCCCGACCTGGCACTACGCGATCGCCCGCTTTTCCGACCTGACGCTCGCGGTCCGCCACAAGGGGAAGGAGGTCTTCACCGCCCCGCCGATCCCCTGGGACGCCCCCGAGCAGGACCCCCAGCAGCGCTACCGGACCTTCCGCGACCGGGGAATCCCGCCGATCGAGGGCGAGGCCCCCTGAGCCTGAGCGGGACCGATCCCGACACTTCCGGACCACCGGGGAATCACCACCATGAGACGCCCAATCGCGATGGTCTTGCTCCTTTCCCTCCTCGCCTGCCGGCCCGGGGCCGCCCCCGCCGACGACCCGCCGGCGGCCACGCCCCAGGCCGAGGAGGCTCGCGCGGCGGCGGCCTCGGAGCTGGCGAAGACGCAGGCGGGCCTGTTCCGGATCGACCTGGAGGGCGACTCGAAGGGGGCCGCCGTGCTCCAGCCGGATTCGCTCTTGCAGTGGTCGAACCCGGTGGCCGGGTCGATCCACGGCTCGGTCTTCGTCTGGACCGACCGGGGCTGCCCGGCGGCGGCGGCGTCGATCTACAAGTGGTTCTCGCCCAATACGCACCTCGGGATCGAGCTCCACGCCCTGAGGCCGGGGATCGCCTCGGCCGATCGGAAGGGGCGGCGGGTCTGGACGCCGGGCAAGGTTGAGATGGAGCGGAAGCCGATCCCCGGCGCGCCAAGCCCGGCCGACTCGCCCGAGGCCCGGCTCCGCCAGATCCGCGCCCTGGCCCGGGACTTCTCCGCGTCCGAGACGACCCGGGCCGACATCACCCGCGAGCTCCGGCTCCTGACCCGGCCGATCTACCGCTATCAGAGCACCGACCCCGACGTGTCCGACGGCGCCCTCTTCGCCTACGTCGAGGGGACCGACCCCGAGATCCTCCTGATGATCGAGGCCCGCCGGGACGGCGGCGGCGGACCCGAGTGGCGGTTCGCCGCGGCCCGGATGAACAGCCTCTCCCTCCGGCTGAGCCTCAAGAACCGCGAAGTCTGGGCCGCGCCGATGGTGCCCTGGGGGCAGGCCCGGAACCACAATCAGCCTTATACCCTGCTCATGTACGGATCGGACCCGGGCATGACCTTCGACGACCCCAACTATTGAACCCGCCGGCGCGGACCCCAGGAGAGGCGAGAACCATGCGGATCGTTCCCATCACGCGCGGCCTGGGCTGCCTGGCCCTGGTCGCCTCGTTCGCCTGGGCCCGGGCTCAGGACGGACCGCCCAAGCCCGATGCCGAGCCGGGCCACTGGCGGGACGCGGCGGCAAGCTACCGGATCACCGGCGACTCGGGCCGCCCGAGCCCGCTGACGCTCCGCGAGGAGCCGGTCCTGAAATGGACCAACCCGGAACGGAAGGCCGACGACGGCGCGGTCTTCCTCTGGCTCGACCGGGGCCGGCCCGAGGTCGCCGCGTCGTTCTACCGGTACAAGTCGGACCGGCTCCCCTTCGAGGACCACGAGTTCGTCTCGCTCTCCCCCGGGCCCCTCTCCGCCCGTCGCGATGGCGAGGTGGTCTGGGCCCTCCTCGAAGGGAACGTCCGCCCCGAGCCGATCCCCGGCGCCCCCCGGCCGGCGTCCACCCCCGCCGAGCGGCTCCGCCAGATCAAGGCCCTCTCCCGCGAGTTCCGGGCCAGCTACAACAACCCGCCCGACCTGTCCGAGATCCGCTTGCTGACCCAGCCGATTTACCGCTTCGAGACCGAGGGGAAGCGGGCCGACATCCTCGATGGCGCCCTCTTCGCCTACGTCCAGACCACCGACCCGGAGGTCCTCCTGGCGATCGAGGCCCGGGCCGAGCCCGGGGGCGGGCCGATGGCCTGGCACTACTCGGCCGCCCGGATGTCGATGGTCAATCTCCGGGTCCGCCACAAGGACCGCGAGGTCTGGTCGGCCGTGTGGGACAACGACTACCGGGGCCCCTCCAAGCCGTACATGGTCCGGAGCCAGCCCTCGAGCCCGTGACCGAAGGCCGCCGGTACACCGTGGCGTGTGGCTCGTCGCGGTGTTAGGTTCAAGGTCGGGGCCTCCCCGCGCGGGCGGCCGGCGGACTCACCAGGGACTGATGACCATGACATTCCGAATCCGAGCCGTGGCCGCCCTCGGCCTGGCGGCGATCCTGCCGCCGACGGCGCCCGCCGGAGCGGCCGAGAAGGACGCCCCTGCTTCCTGGAAGAAGACGGTGATCGAGGGCAAATTCCGGTCGGAGGGCGTGGCCGTCGCCGACGTGAACAAGGACGGCAAGCCCGACGTCCTGGTCGGCGACTCGTGGTACGAGGCCCCCTCCTGGACCCGACACGACATCCGGAAGCCCGGCGACTACGGCGACGGCCTCCACAGCTACAGCGACTGCATGGCCTGCTGGGCCGACGACGTCAACGGCGACGGCTGGGCCGACCAGATCGTCGTCGGCTTCCCCGGCAAGGCCGCCGCCTGGTACGAGAACCCCAGGGGCAAGGCCGGCCACTGGACTCGCCACGAGATCGCCGCCAGCGCCTGCAACGAGACGCCGCTCTACGCCGACCTCTTCGGCGATGGCCGCCGCGTCCTGGTCATGGGCTGGCAGCCCCCGGGCAAGGAGAACGAGGGCCAGATGGCCTGGTTCACCCCCTCCGGCGACCCCTCGGGCCCCTGGGAGATGCACTCGGTCAGCGGCCCGAGCCTTCCCGGCAAGGCCGTCCCCGGAACCCAGCGGTTCGCGCACGGCCTGGGCGCGGGCGACCTCAACGGCGACGGCCGCCTGGATGTCCTCTCCACCGGCGGCTGGTGGGAGCAGCCCGAATCGGGCCGGGCCGCCAGCACCCCGTGGACCTTCCACCCCGCCCCGATCGCCGACGCCCTGGCCGACATGATCGCCTACGACTTCAACAAGGACGGCAAGCCCGACATCATCGCCAGCTCGGCCCACAAGTTTGGGATCTGGTGGTACGAGCAGGGCCAGGCCAAGGACGGCTCGCCCTCCTTCACCCGGCACGACCTCTTCCCCGACCTGATCTCCGAGACCCACGCCCTGATCGCCGCCGACATCAACGGCGACGGCCTGAAGGACCTGGTCACCGGCAAGCGGTTCTGGTCGCACGGCAAGGGCGAGCCCGGCTCCGACAAGCCCTCCCGGATCTACTGGTTCGAGGCCGCCCAGGGTCCCGACGGTAAAATGGCCTTCACCCCGCGCGAGATCGACGACGACAGCGGGGTCGGCACCCAGTTCGTCGTCACCGACTTCAACGGCGACGGCCGGCTCGATGTCGTCACCGCCAACAAGAAGGGCGTCTTCCTGCTCGAACAGGTCCGCCCGGCCAAGTGAGGGGTGGCCCGGTCCCTTGCCGGGGCCCGGCTAGGGGTCGTGGGAAAAGGGTGATGGATGATGGGTGATAGGTGACGGGTGATGATGCACCCGGAACGACTTCGGAAGCATCCTCGCTCCGCCTTCGTCGCCCATCTACCATCAACCATTTTCGATCCCGGATTGCCTTCGAGGGGTGGGCGGCGGCCCGAGGGCGGAACCGGACGGGGGGCCGAGGCGATGCGAACCGGACCGTCGAGTCGAGCCCGATGGTCCGGCCCGGGGCTCGTCGCCACCCTCGGGCTGGGATGCCTGATGGCCCCGCCGGTCGCGGGCCAGGACCGATCCAAGGGGGAGTTGCCGGCCGAGTCGGGGCCGCTGGCCCCGGCCGAGGCCCTCGGGCGGTTCCACGTCCCCGACGACCTGGCGATCGACCTGGTTCTGTCCGAGCCCGAGATCGCGCAGCCGGTCTCGGTCGGGTTCGACGAGCGGGGGCGGCTCTGGGTGGTCGAGTACCGCCAGTATCCCGAGGTCGCCGGCCAGAAGGTCCTCAGCCGCGACGGCGTCTGGCGGGTCGTCCTCGACGGGGTCCCGAAGCCCCCGCCGGGCCACGTCCGGGGGCTCGACCGGATCACGATCCACGAGGACGCCGACGGCGACGGCCGGTTCGAGGGGCACAAGACCTTCCTGGATGGCCTGAACATCGCCACGGCCTGCGCCCGGGGGCGGGGTGGCGTGTTCGTCCTGAACCCGCCTTATCTCCTGTTCTACCCGGACAAGAACAACGACGACGTCCCCGACGGGGATCCCGAGGTTCTCCTCGAAGGGTTCGGCCTGGAGGACACGCATTCGGTCGTCAACAGCCTCCGATGGGGCCCCGACGGCTGGCTCTACGCGGCGCAGGGGTCCACCGTCTCCGGGCGGGTCAGGCGACCAGGCTCGGCCGGGCCGGCGGTCCACTCGATGGGCCAGCTCATCTGGCGGTATCACCCCGAGTCGCGCCGCTACGAGGTCTTCGCCGAGGGGGGCGGGAACGCCTTCGGGGTCGAGATCGACGCCAGGGGCCGGATCTATTCGGGCCACAACGGGGGCGACACCCGGGGCTTCCACTACGTCCAGGGAGGCTATTACCGGAAGGGCTTCGACAAGCACGGACCGCTCTCGAACCCCTACGCCTTCGGCTATTTTCCGGCGATGAGGCACCCCAACGTCCCCCGGTTCACCCACACCTTCGCCATCGACGAGGGCGGGTCGCTCCCCGACCGCTACCGGGGCAAGCTGTTGGGCGTCGCCCCGCTGCTCAATCATGTGGTGTTGAGCGAGCTGATCCCGGAGGGCTCGACCTTCCGGACCGTCGACCTCGGCCGCCCGATGACCACCTCCGACCCGTGGTTCCGCCCCGTCGACATCGAGCCCGGCCCCGACGGCGCCCTTTACATCGCCGACTGGTACGACGGCCAGACCAGCCACATCCGGAACCAGGAAGGCCGGATCGACCGGACCAACGGCCGGGTCTACCGCCTCCGAGCCGCCGGATCGAAGCCGATGGCGCCGTTCGATCTCGGCAGGGAATCGACCCTCGGGCTGGTCGAGAAGCTCCGCGGACCGAACCGCTGGACCCGACGGACCGCCCTCAGGCTGATCGGCGACCGCAAGGACGGCGCCTCCGGGCCGGGCCTGGCCCAGCAGGCCCGCGAGGCGACCGGCCCGCTCGCCCTGGAATCGCTCTGGGCGCTGAACCTCGTGGGCGGGCTCGACGAGCCGACCGCCCTGGCGCTGCTGGACCACGCCGACCCCCACGTCCGCCTCTGGACGGGCCGGCTGCTCTGCGACCCCGGCCGCGTCGCGCCGTCGATCGCGGCGAAGCTGGCCGATCGGGCGCGGTCCGAGCCGAACGTCGAGGCCCGGAGCCAGCTCGCCTGCTCGGCCCGCCGGCTCCCGGGCGATCAGGGCCTGCCGATCGTCCGGGCCCTGATCGGACATGACGAGGACGCCGATGACCCCCACCTTCCGCTCCTGCTCTGGTGGGCCATCGAGTCCAAGGCCGACTCGGACCGCGACCTCGTGGTGGCGATGTTCCGCGAGCCGTCGACCTGGTCGCGGCCGATCGTCCGGACGGCCATCGCCGGGCGGCTGATCCGGCGTTACGCGGCGAGCGGGAGCCGCGGGGACCTCCTGACCTGCGCCGAGTTGCTCCGGCTCGCTCCCGGGGACGACGACGTGAATCGGCTGATGGACGGCTTCGAGGCCGCCTTCGAGGGCCGGTCGCTCCCGCCGATCCCGGCCGAGCTGGCCCGGGCGATGGGCCGGTCCCGGGCCGGCTCGATCATCCTCCGCCTCCGCGACGGGGACCTCGGCGCGGTGGACGAGGCGTTGCGGGTCATCGGCGACGACAAGGCCGACGCCGGGAAGCGGCTCCGGTACGTCCAGATCCTCGGCGAGGTGGCCCAGCCCCGGGCCCTCCCGGCCCTGGTGAGCCTGGCCGGCCGATCGGCCGACCCCGCGCTCCAGGCCGGGGCGCTGGCGGCGCTCGGGCGGTTCGACGACCCCGCGATCGCCCCGAGCGTCCTGGGGGCCCTCGGCTCGATGACCGAGGACATCCGGGCCGGGGCGCTGGCCCTCCTGGCCGGCCGGCCCGGCTCGGCCCTCCGGCTGGCCGAGGCGGTGGACGCCGGAGGAGTCGACGCCTCGGAGGTCCCCGCCGAGGTCGTCCGGAGGCTCCGGTCCCACCGGTCCGACCGGCTCTCGACCCTGGTCCGGAAGCACTGGGGGGAGGCCCGGGTGACGACCCCGGCCGGGCTCGGGGCCGAGATCGACCGCCTGGCCGGCGTGGTCCGGTCCGCCCCGGGAGACCCGAGGAAGGGCGAGCCGATCTTCGCCCGGAAGTGCGCCGGGTGCCACGCGCTGTTCGGCCAGGGCGGCAAGGTCGGCCCCGAGCTGACGACCTACCAGCGCGACGACCTCGACGCCATGCTCCTGGGCGTCGCCAATCCAGCCGCCGAGATCCGCGAGGGGTACGCCACCTACGCCGTGGCTGCCCTCGACGGCCGGACCCTCGAAGGGATCCTCGTCGACCAGGATCCGCGTGTGGTCGTCCTCCGCGACTCGCGGGGGCGGGATACCCCGATCCGCCGCGACGAGATCGAGGAGATGTCCGCCTCCCGGACCTCGATCATGCCCGAGGGCCTGCTTCGCGACCTGGCCGACCGCGAGGTCCGCGACCTCTTCGCCTACCTCCGGGGCAACCAGCCCCCCAAGTGACCGTCGAGGGCCCGACGCGATGGATCTCGGCGATGGCGTCGGTCCGAAACTTTCGTCGGATCTGACCGGCGACCCGGGAGCGAACGAACCATCCGGAGACCGGGGCCGGGCCTCAGCGACCTTCGAGCGTCTCTTCCATCTCGTGGGCGGCCCGCTTCATCGCCTTCCGGACGTGCCCCGACTTGTTGTAATATCCGAGGAGATCGAGCGGACCCCCCGAGGAGGCGCACGAGACGGCGGCGACCTGCGTCCCGTCCGGCCCGATCGCCTCGATCTCGACGACCCCGCTGCCGCCGAAGATCGGCCCGACGATCACGGGCGATACCACGGTCGCGATCAGGGCCAGGTTCAGGACCGGCCGGGCCAGGTTGACCACGGTGATCGCCGATCGGACCCGCGCCGTCCTCGGCCCGGGGACCTCGACGATCGGCTTGAGCCGGCCCAGCTCCTCCCGGAGCGACTGGCCCAGGACCGTACGGAAGTTGTCCCGGCGGGCCGGGTTGCGGCTGGCTCGATTCGAGTCGGGGACGAGCCACTGGACCGGCTCGATGTAATACGAATCGATCTTCGCGACCGCCTCGGCCGGGGCGGACCGCGATCGGGCTCGCTCCAGCCCCAGGCCGCGATTGAGGTGGAACGGGTCCTTTCGGAGCCCGGAGTAATCGCCGAGGTAACCGCTCTCGCTCGGCCGATAGGCCGCGCATCCCGAAGTCATCAGAAGGGATAGACCGATCGCGATCCCGAGGATTCGCCTCGGGGTGGCCACGCTCCCCGGTCCGTCGAGAGGGGGCATCGTCGACATCCTGTCGAGCATGATTCCGGGCTCCGAGCCGGGATGGGGGAGGCGATTGTTGTCTGTATCCGGTTTCGAGAAAACCCACAACAGACATTCACCCTATCGGCGAGCCCGCCCCGCGACTCCGGCCGGTTTCCCGGCTGACCCGGGGAGGGGCCCGACGGCGGCTCGAAATCCGTCGATGGCGCGGCCCAGCGCGACCTCGGCGGCCTCGGCCTCGGCCAGGTCGCCGGCCTTGCCCATCGCCTCCAGCCGGCGGGCCGACGCCACGACCTCGGGCGCGGCGAGGTTGCCCGCGACCCCGGCCACGGTATGGCCCAGCCGTTTCAGCGATGCCGAGTCGCCGGCCCCGATGGCGGCCCGGATCTCGGCCGCCAGCCGCGGGCAGTCGTCGAGGAACAGGCCGAGGACCTCGGCGAGGAGATCCTCGTCGCCCCCCAGGCACTCCAGCGCCTCGGGGCGGTCGAAGGCGAGGGGGCCGTCCCGGGGCTCGCCGGGGCCCTCGGCCGGCCGAGCCGGGCCGGGGCCATCCAGCCGCCCCAGCGCCGCCCGGAGTCCGGCGGCCTGGATGGGCTTGGACAGGTAATCGTCGAAGCCGGCCTCGAGGCAACGCTCGCGGTCGCCGGCCATCGCGTGCGCCGTGAGGGCGACGATCGGGATGTGATGGCCGGTCCGCCCCTCGGCCAGCCGGATCGCGGCGAGGGCCTCGAAGCCGTCCATCTCGGGCATCTGGACGTCCATCAAGATGATGTCGAAGACCCCCGAGCCGGCCGCCGCCACGGCTGCCCGGCCGTCGCCGACGATCGCCACCTCGTGCCCCAGGCTCTCCAGCATCCGGCTGGCCACCTTCTGGTTAATCGGGTGGTCCTCGGCCAGGAGCACGCGGAGCCTCCGGCCGGGCTCCGGGGCCGGGCGGACCTCGGCCGGCCGGGGGCGGAGGTCGATCGGCTCGATCAGGTCGAGCATGGCGCCGAAGAGCTCCGAATGGCGGATCGGCTTGGCCAGCCAGCCGCCGATCCCCAGCTCGCGGAACCGGACCGACTCGTCGGGGCCGCCGGAGGTCAGCATCAGCATCGGGATCCCGGCGAGGGCGGGATCGGCGTGGACCCGGTCGGCCAAGGTGCAGCCGTCCATCCCGGGCATCATCCGGTCCAGCAGGATCATCCCGAACGGTTCGCCCCGCGACGCGGCCCGTCCCAGCGCCTCCAGGGCCTCAAGGCCGCCGGGGACCGGGATGGCCCGGCATCCCCACTGGCCGAGCAGCTCCTCCAGGATCAGGCGGTTGGTCCGGTTGTCGTCGACGATCAGGACCCGGAGCCCGGCCATCCCCGCCGGGTCGGCCGGGAGTCGATGGGCCCGGGCCCCGGGCTCGGGGTCCTCGGCCAGCCGGACGGTGAACCGGAAGACGCTCCCGCCGCCGGGGTTGTCCTCGGACCAGATCCGCCCGCCCATCAGCCCGACCAGCCGGTTGGAGATCGTCAGGCCCAGGCCGGTCCCGCCGTACTTCCGGGTGGTCGAGCCGTCGGCCTGCTCGAACGGGGCGAAGATCGCGGCCCGCTTGCCGGCCGGGATCCCGATCCCGGTGTCGGCCACGGAGAAGAGGAGGGCGTGGCCGGGCCCCTCGGTCCCCTCGGTCTCGATCGCCACGCAGACCTCGCCGCGCTCGGTGAACTTGATCGCGTTGCCGACCAGGTTGATCAGGATCTGGCGGAGCCGCCCCGGGTCGCCGACGACCGACTCGGGGACCTCGGGGGCGATCCGGCAGGCCAGCTCCAGGCCCTTGTCGTGGGCCTTGAGCGCCAGGGTCCGGAGGGTGTCGGTGACCGCGTCCCGGATCCCGAAGGGGATCGGGTCCAGCGCCAGCTTGCCGGCCTCGATCTTGGAGAAGTCGAGGATGTCGTCAATCACCGTCAGCAGCGCATCGGCCGAGGACTTGACCAGCCCGAGGTATTCGCGCTGGCGGGGGGTCAGCTCGGTCCCCAGGGTCAGCTCGGTCATCCCGAGGATCCCGTTCATCGGCGTCCGGATCTCGTGGCTCATGTTGGCCAGGAACTCCCCCTTGGCCCGGGTGGCCGCCTCGGCCGCCTCCTTGGCCTCGCGGAGCGCCACCTCGGCCCGCTTCTGGGTGTCGACGTCGGTGTGGACGCCGACCCACTCGCAGATCGCCCGGCCCTCGGTGAGGATCGGGACGGCCCGGACCAGCATGTGCCGGTACTCGCCATCGAGCCGCCGGAGCCGGTGCGCGACCTGGTAGAGTGACCGGCTCGCCAGAGCCTCCGACCAGACCCGGGCCGTCTCCGGCCGGTCCTCGGGGTGGACCGAGTCGAGCCAGCCCCAGCCCCGGAGCTGTGCGAAGGACTGGCCGGTGAAGGCGCTCCAGCCGGCCTGCTCGGCCTCGAACTCGCCGGAGGCCGGGGTGTTCCAGACGATCGCCGAGGTGGCCTCGACCAGCGAGCGGAACCGCTGCTCACCGGCGAGCTTCTGGTCGTGGACATCGGTGCTCGTCCCGAACCAGCGGGCGACCTGGCCGTCGTCGCCGAGCATCGGCTCGGCCCGGCTGAGGTGCCAGCGGTAGGCGCCGTCGGACCGGCGGAGGCGGTACTCGATTTCGTACCGCTCGCCCGACCGGACCGACCGGCCCCAGGTTTCGACGCTCCGGGCGAGGTCGTCGGGGTGGATCGCCGGCCGCCACCCCCAGCCGTCGTCGCGCCCGAAATCCAGGCCGGTGTAGTCGAGCCCCCGCCGGTTGCAATAATCGATCCCGCCGTCGGGCCGGGCGGTCCAGGCGATCTGCGGCATGGCGTCGGCCAGGAGCCGGAGGGCCTGGTCCGACCGCCGGCGGGCCCGGTCGAGCCGCCGGAGCGAGTGGGCGTTCCAGCCGATGGACCCGACGAAGATGGCGATGGTGGCGATCACCCGGACCGCCGCGGCGAACCGCTCTTCGAAGAGCTGGGCCCGGTTCGCCAGCAGCGCCAGGCCGTCCAGGGTGAACGGCAGGAGGATCGCCACCGGCAGGAGCCGGCGGGCCATCAGGCCCCCCGCGCCGTCGTCGGCGATCGCCCCCATCAGCCCGGAGCCAGGCCGGGCCGTCAGAACCCCGACCGCCATCGCGAGCATCCCGATCGTCGTGTGCAGGGCCATCTGATTGTAGACGGCCAGACCGTGGAACTGGCGGAGCCCGTAGGCGTAGCCAATCAGCGCCGAGCCCGCCACCAGCGCCGCCAGGAGCGCCATCGCATGGGCGGTCCGGCATCCCCGACCGGCGGCGATCAGAAGCGTCGCCGCCCCGAGCAGGGCGAAGTCGAAGGCGGTGGTCGGGTGCATCCGCCCCGGGTTCAATGATCCCTTCGCCCCCGGCGGCTCGCGGGCCAGGGCCTGATCGATCCCCAGGTCGACGCCCGTCAGATATTCGAAGAGCGTGGCCGCCCCGATCGCCGCGACCGAGCCCGCCAGCCCCGCCGCCAGCCGGTTCCCCGGGCGAGCGGGGCGGATCGACCCCAGGGCCAGGCCGCCCAGGACGAAGCCGAGCGCCGCGTTGGGCTTCATCGCGATCAGACCGGGCACCACGGACTTCAAAACCTCGGAGTCGAACGCCCATCCAGCCAGGACCATCGCGCCGATCGCCACCGAGACCGCCCCGAAAGCCCGCGGGGCGATCGGCCGGGTGGCTCGGGGCTGGGCGTCGTCGGGCGGCTCGGTCATCGCAATCCGGTTTCTCGCGGGGATCGGCCGGCCCTCGGTCGCGGTCCCGGGCGCGAGCCGATGGTCCGGGCCATCCGTCGACCCGATCCTAGCTCAAATTCGCCGGGTTGGACATGCGACCCAAGAAACCGATCGACCGCGTCGGGGGCTTCAGAGGCCATCCGGTGATCTTTCCAGGTCGCTATATCTACTGTCTGAGCCTTCGGAACGATTGAACTTGTTTTACAGGAATAACTTGCATTGTGAGGCGATCGGGGCTGCGAACGGTCTTGCCCGGCTCGATCCATCGGGAGTTCGCCCCGAGCCCGACCTCGTCCAGGCGGACGCCCTCGAAGTCCACGGTCGACGGCGGGGTGATCACCACCGCGCACGCCAATGGCTCCGACCACGCGGGGATCTTCGCGGCCGACACCTCCGGAGTCTTCGTCGGAACCCTCCCCGTCTGAGAAATGGCGGACGCCGGAGACCGGTGGGTTGGTTCGTTCCCCCGGTCTGCTTCGCCTCAGGTCGGGTTGAGGGCCCGATAGAGGGCGACGTATCGGCCGAACAGCTCGTCGTAGATCGCCCGATTGGCCGGGTCGGGCTCGATCACGCGGTCGATCGCGACCATGGCCCGCCCGGCGGTCCCGAAATCGGGGAAGAGGCCCGCCCCGACGGCGGCGGCCATGGCGGCCCCGAGGGCGCACGACTCGGGGTCGCGGGTCAGGTGGATCGGGCGTTGCAGGGTGTCGGCGTGGACCTGGAGCCAGAGGGGGGACCGGGCGCCTCCCCCGCCCAGGAAGATCCTCCGGATGTCGAGCCCGTGGGCGGCGGCGTCCTCGAGGATCTGGCGGGTTCCGGCGGCGGTC
>JAABUV010001946.1_pt1 | contig 29036 bp, 31 predicted proteins | sample 5559971 | NCBI WGS metagenome assembly JAABUV01 (sample SAMN10711881, study PRJNA513362) | rock metagenome | isolation source: Antarctica rocks | place: Antarctica: Victoria Land, Knobhead nord | collected 2015-12-19
GCCCCACCATAGTGCCTTGTCACAAAGGAGCACCGCTGACCAGACTCCGCAGCAGAAAGACACCACCAGCCTCATGCGCGCGCTCAACACCAGCAACGGAACATGCAAAAGCAGGCATGCAGGGACACGAAAGGGGCTGTACAGTGCCTGACGCGAGTACTATTGCAGTCTGTCGCAGGTGCCGCGAGGCCCTGGCCATGCGCTGTACTCAAAAACCTGAGCCGCAGTTCCCAGCTCGCACTTGACATGGCCCAGCATGCGCGCTGCCGACCACAGAGCAGGACAAGGCGCACATCGCTGCACGGGTGACCAGCGCGACCGCCACTCTGAACACCCGCAAGGGTCCGCACGCGGCCTTGCTGAGCCCGTCAATGCAGGGCGTCCAGCCTGTACCGCAGCTGACTCTGCAACCGGCGGCGCGGGGGCACTGCGGCCAGGCAGCAAGCTTTTGCCGCTGCCCGGCGCCCGCCCCACGGTCACTGTGGGTCCCGCCAAGCACTCTGCTAGCGACAGCCGAGCCTCAGTCCAGCTGACACTTCACTTGGCCCAACACGCGGCGGCGGCGCTTTATCGGCGGCGGCGGCCGCGTCAGCAGCCACGCGATGAAGCCGATGCCCAGCGCGTGCACAACGACCAGCACGGCGATGAGCGTGCCAAAGCCGTGCAGGTGGTGCGGCACCGAGTGCTCCACCAGGTGCACGCCTTGGTGCAGCAGCAGCTTGTGCGCGTGCGTGTCGTTGTGCACCCGCATCGCGGGCGGCAGCAGCTTGCCCATCAGACTGGCTCAGCCCTGCCCGGCTCGCGCGCGCCGCGGCTTCGGGCTGCTGCGCCACAGCTCTGTGGGAACAGCCTCCAGCCGCAGCCCCGGCAAGCTGGTGCTCCTGTCCTCAGTGCTGGCAGGCGCAGCCTGCTCCGCCTTCCAGCCGCGCCGGGCAAGCTGCCAGCCAGGGCGCAGGAGCTGCGGCGCCGCAGCGCTGCCTCGCCCGCGGCGCTGCCGGCCGGGGCGCCCGCGGCACGCGCGCTGCGCACTGCTCTGCGAGTCGGGCTGAAACGTGGCTGGCAAGGCCTGCGCGGCAGCGCTGAACCGACGGAGCGCGGCACCCGCAGGCCGCTGCAGGAGCAGCCTGGCAGAAGCGCCGCTGCCAGGGGGCGTCCGCGGCCCTTCAATCAACCTTGGGTCCCTTCTTGGATGGGCGCCGGCTCTGCTGCGCCAGCTGCCACAGCCAGAAGAGGAACACGACCAGGTGCGCGCCGAGCAGCACGCCTATGATGCTCGAGTAACCCCCAAGCACGTCGCCGGAGCCCTGGCGACCCCGCGCGGGTGCCTTCATTGTGTTTACCTCTGGCATCGGAAAAACAACAGCTCGCAGTGCTGGAAGCTGGTGCACTGAAAGAAGCGCACCGTCTTAGCCATGCCAGCGCAGGCCGCGTGGCAGCCACTGTGCTCAGCAGCGCGCGCAGGGCTTGCGCCCCGTTGCTGCGTCTGGCTGGGAGAGCCACACTCTTTGAGCTGATGGAGACAGGTGAAGTCAACTTTGTGAGCGTCCTCGGCACGACACAGAGCTTTGTGGGAAGCACAAGAGGGACACGTAAATCAGCAGATTGCTTGTCCTGTTTGTGCGAACTTGACAGTCTGTTTCGTTCTGTTACTTCCATATGGCTCTCTAGGGCTTGGCATGGCATATTAATGGCAGACAAAGTTGTATTGAACCTTGCCTCAGACACAGCATTTTGTGTGCTTCATGCCGCTTTTGCACTGTACTCTTGGCTGTAGACCAGACTTTTCAGTACTACCATGTAGCCAGTGCATTGTAGCCAGTGCCCAGAACTCTCGTTTTCATGGACTGCAGCTTGGCGCGACACAGACTGCTGGCATCATTTACAAGTATCTACAGGACGCGACGCGCTTGCTGACAGTCACACCACCAGGAAAACATGCCACCTCATACTCTACATGCCGCCGCGCAGGCGCAGCACCAGGTGCAGCGTGCTCTCCTTCTGGATATTGTAGTCAGCCAGCGTGCGGCCGTCCTCCAGCTGCTTGCCAGCAAAGATCAGGCGCTGCTGGTCGGGCGGGATGCCTGCGCACACAGACAACGTACTGCTCAGCACTTGTTGCACCGCAAGCCCGCATGTAGCCTCTCCCGCATCCACAGCAGCTGACTATGAACGCCAGTCATGAAACACGCCAACACCCAAGAAGGTCAAGCCACAGAACTGAACCACACCCGCAGCAAAACACATGCAAGGCCTACACAACAAGATCACATGCAGGACATCAAGGAAGGCAATGCCACAGCAGCAAAGTGGCTTCTAATAAAGCATGTGTGCTGCTTGTCGCGAGAGCGGGCGCGCACCCTCCTTGTCCTGGGGCCAAGGCGGCGCCCATGCGCAGCCGGGACGCCGCGCGGCCGCCGGGCCCCGCCGCGCCGCGCGGCGCCGGCCTGCCGCCCGCGGCCTCGCCCGGCGGCCCCGCGCCCGCCCCGGGCGGCCGCGCTGGCGCGCAGGCCGCCTTCGCGGCCGCTGCGCCGGCCTGGGGCGCGGCGCCCGCGGCCGCGCCCGCGGCAGGCCCCAGCTTTCAGGGCTTCCAGGGCTTCCAGCCTCAGGCGCTTTTCGGCGCCGGCGCCGCCCTGCCTGGGGCCGGCGCAGCGTTCGGCCAGAGCTTCTCGGCGGCTGCGGGCGCACAGCCCCTGGCGGGCGGGTGGGGCGCGTCGCACACAGGGGCCGCGCCCGCGCCCGCTGCCAGCCTGCCGGCCGCAGGGCCAGCGCCCGCAGCGGCCCAAGCGGGCGCAGAGGCGGCCCGCGCGGCCGCGGAGGAGGCCGCAGCGGCCGCGGTGGACCGCGAGCGCGAACGGCAGGCGCGCGGCCCGCTGGTGTGGGCAGGCAGGGCGAATATTGGTTGTGCGAGCAAGTGGCGTTTGGACGCGCAGGCGGCATGCCGTTGGTGCGGACTGCGCTGCGCTGTCAAGCAAACACGGGGCGTGCAGGCGGGCGTGCAGGCGGGCGTGGCAGCTCTGGCATTGGTACGCGCGGGCCGTGAGGTCCGTTGGGTGTGGGTTGCGCGGCAGGACGCAGAGGCGCAGCAGCGCGAGGCGCGCGAGCAGCACGAGGCCGCCGCGCGCGCTCGCGCCGAGCAGGAGCAGGCGTGCAGCCCTAGCAGCCGCCCCTGCCGGTCCACACCCACCTTGCGCTGCCGCCTGCTCCCGCCTCCCGCTCGCGGCGCCGCCTCCGGCGAGGCCCAGGCTGCATGCGAGGAGGCCGCCGCTGACTTCTCCGCGCGCCGCCACGTCAGGCGAGCGAGCGGGAGGCGGCGGCGGCGGCCGCGCAGCATGCGGAGGCCACGCGCGCGGCGGCCGCGGCGCGGCGGCAGCGCGAGGCGCGCGAGCGCGCCGAGGCAAACGCGCGCGCGCGCGTGGTCGCGGCCGCGGAGGACGACGCGCGGCGGCGCTCGGCGGCGGAGGCCGCCGAGCGCGCGCGCGTGCAGCGGGAGCAGGAGAGGCGGAAGGCGCGCCGGCCGTATCATGTGCAGTGCTGGGATGTCAGGAAGGCATTGACGGGCAGGCTGCGGAAGGGGGCTGCGCTTGCAGGGTGGGCATGGCAGTGCGGCTTGTACCCCAGGAAACCCTGACAGAATCCGTGCTGCACCCCCAGGAAGCCGCCGCGGACGCGATGGCGGCGCGCGGGCGGCGCCGCCGCGCGCTGGGCGCGTGGCGCGCGTTCGCGGCGTGCCAGCGCGAGGGCCGCCTGCGGACGCTGCGCGCCTGCGCCGTCAGCTTCCCCAGCGCCCGGCCGGAGCCGCCTGCCGCGGCCGCGGCCGCGGCGCCCGCCGGCGAAAGCGCGCGCGCCGGGCCGCGCCGCGCCGGGCCGCGCAGCCCCGCGCCGCCGCCGCTCGACGTGCCGGCGATCGTGTCGCGCGCGCTGGCGGAGCGCGGCGCAGGCGCGGCGCCGGACCTGGGCGGCCTGACCCTGGGCCCTAAGCCCGACGGCGGCGGCGGCGGCGGCGCGCCGCTCTTCTGGAAGCTGCTGCTGCTGGCGGCGCCGGGCGGGGCCGAGGGCGCGACCGCGCGGTGGCTGCGCGCGAAGCTGGCGGGCGGCGGCGGGTGCGCGGCCCCGCCCCGCCGCGCACCAGGCTCTGCGGCGTCTTGCATGTAGCATGTAGCACGGAACATTATGGTGGAGGGCGCTGCTGCACGATCTCTTGCCCTGTTTGAACACCGCGACGCGAGTTGTCGGTGCCTGCAGGCCGCCGGGCGGGTCGACCGAGGAGGGCGTGCTGTTGGCCGCGTCGGCGCCCGCGCCGGCGCTCCCCGGCGACGGCCGCGCGCGCCGCCTGTTCGCCGCCGTGCGCGAGGTCTCCGGCCTGCTGCCGCCGGCGGCGCCGGCGGCGGCGCTGCGCGCGCCCGCGCTCGAGCGCGCCGCCTCGGGCGCGGCCGCGCTCGCGGTGCTGCTGACCGCGCGCGACAGCCCGGCCGACGCGGCGGACGCGCTGCGCGGCGCGGCGGCCGCGCTGCCGGCGGGCGGCCCCGCGCTGCCGCTGGCCGTGCTCGTGGACGGCGCGCCGGGCATGGCCGAGGGCGTCGCCGCCTGGGCGGCCAAGCTCGTGGCCGGCGGCGGCCTGGGCGGCGGCGTGGGCGCCTGGCGCGTTGCGCGCGTGGTCGGCGCGGACGGCGTGCCCGACGCGGCGGCGCTGGCCGAGGCGCTGGCCTGGCTCGCCGCGCGTGCGCCGCCGGCGCCCGCCCTGGAGGCGGCGAGCCTGTACGACCTGGCGGCCGCCGCGCTGGAGCCCGCGCTCGCCGCGCTGGCGGCGGACCCGGGCGCGCCGCCGGCCGCGTGGGCAGCCGCGCTGCGCGGCGCGCTCGCGGGCGCGGCCGGCCGCGTGGCCGCCGCCGCCGCGTCGCCGGCCGCCGCCTGGCGCTGGCCGCCGCCCGAGTGCTGCCTGCCCGCGCCGGGCGGCGGCGGGCCGGGCGCACCTAAGGCGGGCGTGCCACCGGCGCGCGCGGCGTTCCCGGCGGCCTGGCACGCGCCCGCCGCGGTGGCCGCGGCGGAGGCGGCGCTGCGGCGCGCGGCGCTGCCGGAGCCGCCGGACGGCGGCGAGTGGCGCTGCTGGGCGCGCGCCGCGGGCGAGGCGGAGTGGCAGGCGGCGGCGACGGCGCACCTGGCCACGCACGTGGACGTGCCGGGCCTGCCGCCCAGCGCGGCGGTGCCCTGGCGCCGCCGCATGCACCACGCGCTGCACGCGCGCATCGCCGCGCTGCGCGCCGCGCCCGCCGCGCCCGACCAGGCCGTGGTGGTCGCGCCGCTCCCGGCGGGTCCCCGGCGCGTGCGGGGCGCGGCCTGGGTGGGGGCGGACGTCGTCGCAGGCGGGGCGCCGCCCTCCGCCGCGCGCACGTGGGCGCAGGTCGCGCGCGGGCGCGGCAGCGAAGACCCGGGGTCCGGCCTGCAGGCAAACGGGCACGCCGCTGCGCCCGCCCAGGAGGCCCGCCCGGGGCCGGACACGGTGGCCGGCAAGCGCAAGTGGGCGGGCGACGCGGGCGGGCGCACGCCCTCAAGGGAATGGGGCAAGGCCGCAGCCGGCGCAGCGGCCGGGGTCCTGCGCGCGCTGGCCTCCGCCGGCGCGCCCCGCTCCGACATCCTCGCGCGCCTGCCGCACGCCAACGGCTCGAGCGCGCCGGCCGGCCCTCCCGGCGGAGGCGGGTCCGGCGGCGGGGCCCTGGCCACCGCACTGGCCGCCGAGCGGCGGAGCGGCGGCCTGCTCACGGCGCGCATGGCCCGGGAGGCCGACGATGCGAGCGGCGGGTGGGGCGCGCCGGCGGCGCAGCGCATGGGCGACAGCCTGGAGGCGGCTGGCGCTGGTGCAGAGTCTGATCCTGAGGCCGCCCACAGCGAGCGCTTTGACCTGGAGCAGCGGCTGCGGGACGCGCGCGAGGCGGCGCAGCGCCTGACCGCGCGCATGCAGGCGAGCGCGGACAGCTGCTAGCACATTGCTCCTTTTTTCAGGCTAAGCTGTGTTATGGTGATTCGGTTTTCAGGCTAAGCTGTGACTCCCGCCCGCAGAACTTCATAGCATTCACTTGGGGCTTTCCAGCGGAACTGTGCCAGGTTTGTAGCAGATAAGCTTGTTGGTGTCATGAATGCTGGGCAGCTTTAGGGAATGCAGAATGTAGGCAATCTGTACTGATGAACAGCGTGGTGCTGGTTACAGACTTAGCTGAGCCGGGCGTGCCCCCTCAGAACATGCATCGCTGTCGCTGCTCTAAAGAATTGCAATGTCCGCATGTCTCTGCCAGTCAGGTAATGCTATTGCTGCTGGTGTATGTCATGCATCCCACAGATGTGCATGCGTATGCGCCTGGAAACAAGGCCTGCTGGCACAAGCATAGCCAACCCGCCCTGGCCTGACCAGGACCTGGCCCTGGCAGCGGTGCAACCCAACCACAGACTGTAAGACCCTCAGCACCCCGGTTTCGGCCCTACACAGCAGGGTCACGCAGGACACCACACCGACCAGAAGACCCTGAAGCATGCCACCACTAGCGGTGGCACGCCGCGCAGCACACTGCGCGCGCCACCCGAGCAGCGCCAGCACGACCGCCTCCCGGCAAATGGCCCGCGCGACAGCCGCTGCGCATGCGCTCGCCACGTCCGCCGTCATGTGCGCCCAGCGCCCCGCCCTCGAGCGGCGGGCGTGGCGCCTCAGCGTACCGCAGGCAAAAGCTGCGTCATTTGTCCCGCGCGCCAGCCGCGGCGTCGTCAAGCGGCGCGCGCGGCGCCGGCCACAGTGCAACTGCGCCGCCGGCGCTGGCGGCCAGCAGCGCCAGCACGGCGGCATCCTGCCAAATTAGGCCGGCGCTGGTGTGCCAGAAGCGGCGCAGCACGCGCGCGTGCCGCAGCGCGCGCGCTGCGTCCGCGCGCGCGCGCAGCCGCGCGCCGCGCTCCTACAGGGCGCGCCAGGATGCTAACCGTGCTGACCCATGGCAGTGGCGTGTGCGACATGCATGCAAACCAAACATGCTGTTCTTGGAGATGCTTTTACCAGGGCTTTGATAAGTACATAAGCAGATGTGAGCAGGTATGATGCAGATGTGAGCAGATCGCCCAGGCCCATCTCAGACAAGAGGCTATGAGTATAGCGTGCCGCAACGACGCACGCGCCCGTCCAAGCGTGTGCACGGCCCCAGGCCCGCGGCGCGCGCGCGGCCGCCTGGCGGGGGCGTGCACCCTATTCACGCGCACCTCGGCCTTCTCAGCCTCCCAGGCGACCGCAGCCGCCACCCTACCCTAACCTTAACCGAGGCCGCTGAGAGCTGCGCACCCTGTTTAAGCGCGCCCCGGCCTTCTCCGCCTCCCAGGCGACCGCAGCTGCCACCCTACCCTAACCTTGACCCAGGCAGCAGGCAGCTGAGGAATGCGCACCCTGTTCACGCGCGCCTCGGCCTTCTCCGCCTCCCAGGCGGCCGCAGCCGCCACGCGCTGCGCCTCGCGCCGCTGCTCGCGGAACTCCTCCTCGGCGGTCGGCCCGAAGCTGCGCGCACGCGCGGCAGCCGCTCAAGGCCGGCCTCTGGGCACGCAGGCGCACGGCAGCACATCCGCTGCGTGATCCCGCCCGCCTGGGCTGACAGGCTACCCTCGCTGACGCCCCAAGCGACCCGCCACAGCAAGCCGCAGGACGGGCGCTCTCCCCCTTCAGCTTGCGTCATATTTCAAGCAGCAGAGCCGGGCTCACAGGCTTCCCGGCGGCGGCGTAAGCGGGCGGGGCAGGAGGCGCGCACCCCTGCCGCTTGAACCACTCTGCAAACCACTCGTCGATATCGGCCTCGCCGCGCCACCGCCCAGCGCCCGTGAAGTCCGGACCGTCCGTGTGCAGGCCATCGTACGCAGCACGGCGGCCATCGTCCCGCAGCACCTGAGCGTTCGTGTGTCAGCGTGGGTCAGTAGTGGCTGGTCTGAGCACGTGCCACAACAGCTGCTCGTCACAGCGCTCCTCTGAAATGATAGATTGTGCACCTCATACGCTTCTGTGAGCCGCTTGAAGGCAGCATCGTCCTCCAACACGCGGCCACGCTCTCTGGCGCAGGACGGAGTGGCCTCAGCATGACGCGCACAGCTTGTGTGAGTACAGCAACAACGCTGGCAGCAGATATAGCAGGCAGGGCGCACGCTGTGTCCGGATGCAGGCGCAACGCTCGCTCACGGAACGCCTTTTTTATCTCTCCTAGGGAGGCTTTGGAGTCTACTCCCAGGATGTCATAGTAGCTCATCAGCGCCCTGCCCCCTGTGCCTCCCCAGCTTTGCGCTAGATGCGCTCTCGAGAAACAAGGCTGTTACACAGACTATGTTATTTTCTCACTGGTGTATACAAGTTCAGGCAGAGCGTCCGGAGACTTGCAGGCCCCGTGCTCTCCTGCACTCGTTTCACGGGCGAGGTACTTAACAATGCTGGAGCAGCGCTAGGCACGCATCAGGACACGCGCGTTTGTCTGCACTCGCTATGGCAGTGCTCGACCGTGCCGCGAGCCTGCTGTACACCGCCCTGGTTTCTGTGGGGGCGCTGGCGGCGTTCATTGGCGGCGCAAGGACGCATGCTTCAAAGGTACGACGACCATGCATTTAGCTTAGAGAAGGTGTAAAGAGCAGGTTGCCATAGCTGAGCTAGAAGCAAGGTGTTTGCTCTGCGTGGGAGCGCCTTTGTATATTCCAAGTTGTGAGCGCTTGGGGTTCCCAACTGCAAGTGTCTGTCAGCGAGACTTGTCTGCTTGGTGCCGGTAGAGCTGCTTTTGTAGAGCAGCGGCTTGGCAGTGCTGTGGCAGGAGCATCTACTTGTCTGGTGCTTGCAAGCACTCTGGCTCTGCCTGCGCTTCCGCAGCCAGGCCTGGCAAGCCTGGCACAGCAGCTCTAAGTCTCGCACGCTGCAACGTGGACTACGCTCGCGCTTGTGCAGGGGAGGCGACGGACTCGTCACACCATGACCCAGGAGCGCCGCGAGTGGGGCAAGCCGCGGCCAGCCAGCAGCCTGCGGGTGCCAGGGAGGTGCGGCGCAGTTGTACGCCAGAGCTGCCGGCCCTGTGTTGCACGCGGGTGACAGCGCCTGTCAGGAGACTGCACCGCTGCCCTCTCTCTTCCAGGGTGCTGCACAACCTGTTAGTACGGGAGCCGCTGCGCAGCGCTCTTGCACGTGCGCCAGCGGCGCAGCCACAGTGTGCGCACTTGTTGTTGTGCCTAAGTACGGCCGTTTAAGTAATAGAAGGGCTCGCGCGGTGCAGGCGGGTGGCGGTCGTGAGCACGGCAGCCATCCCCTGGATGACGGGGACGGCGGTCAACCCCACGCTGCGCGCCGCCTACATGGCGCACTGCACTGACCTCAAGGCGAGTTTGTATCACACTGTTCGCTTGGCACAGCAAGCGCAGCAGTCAGTCGGGGGCGTGAGGCTTTACCATGCTTTCCCGGCTGCTCTAGCATGCTGTGCTCGTGCTCTCTCCCGCCCTTCTCTGCATGGCCAGGATACTGCTCGCCCTGGTTGGGCTGTGGCCGGCTCACACAGCACCCCTACACTCTAAACAGAGCATGCCATTCACACCAGTACATGCTCTGTGTCAGGTTCAGCCGTCCACTGCCACTGTGGTGCGGCCCAGGCCGCGCAGAGGCGCGCTAGCACCCGGCTGGTGTGCAGGCTGCGCTGCTCGCCGGGCGGCATGCGCCGACCGGCCCCCCGCTGCTGCAGGTCATCCTGGTGGTGCCCTGGCTGGCGGTGTCGGACCAAGCGCTCATCTTCCCGAACGTGCGCACGTTCGAGGAGCCGGCCGAGCAGGAGGCCTGCATGCGCGAGTGGATCAGGAAGCGCACCGGCCTCTCGCCAGACTTTGAGATTGTGTGGTACCCTGGTGCGCTCCCTCCTGTCGCGGCAGCCGCCCGTTCGCGCGAGGGGGTGAGCCGGGTACCACTGCGCACTGCAGCGACCTGGCATACGTGCTTTGCGATTGCGCATTGATGCGCCCAGCAAGCACCCTTGGCAGCATCGGCTGTTGCATGAATTAAGGCTACCGTGTACAGCCTGTGCTGAGTGTTACACGGAGGTTGATGAGCACATGCGCGCGGGCTGCGGCGCAGGCAGGTACGACCGGACGATGCTGGGCATCTTCCCCGTCGGCGACCTGACCGAGGTCGTGGAGGCCGACGCGGACGCGAGCGCGGTCATCCTGGAGGAGCCCGAGCACCGTGCGCCCAAGCGGCTGCCGCGCTCTGCACCCCTGCTATTGCTTGGGCATACTCATGCGCCGCAGGACCCCCGCATGACCGGGAGCGTCTGCATTCAGCTGGTGCTTGACATGTCTAGTCACTGGGCCACTGTGGACGTTACATCCGCCGCATGACCCCCGCATGACCCCGGAGCTGCATTCAGCTGGTGCTTGACATGTTTAGTCGTCGGGTCTCTGTGGACTTCCGGCTTTGGAGGAAGCATACGCTTCAGCTGCAAGCGGTCCTCTGACCAGGCGTGCATGGCTCGCAGTGACGTGGTTCCACCATGGGCCGCGCTGGACGGATCGCTTTGGTCACGTGGTAAGAGCCTTGCCAATGCATGTCAGTCACACTATCAACATAACAGGGATCCGGATTGCCTGGTGACATGTGATGGACGGTGCACAGGACCACGACGATGTGCATTGCACAGCATGCACGCAGCTCACAGGCCGCCATGCAGTCACATTGGCTCTGGTCTTCGGGGGCGCCTACCGCCCAGCAGCGCCTCCGGCACGCCCCACAGCACGCCAGGGCGGGGAGTAATGCGGGAGAGTGCGGCAGCGCTGCTGGGCGCAGGGCGTGCCGCCGCCCGCGCGCCGCCTGACTCGGGCGCGTGCGATTTGCCAGGTGGGCATCATCCACACCTCGTACAAGGAGCTGAGCAAGCGCAACGCGGGCCTGGTCATGGCGGGCGTCTCAGAGGTGATCAACGCCTGGCTCTGCGGCATCCACTGCCACAAGGCGCGGCCCGTGCCCCACCTGCGGTTAAGAGGGTTAGGATAGGGTAGGGTGCGTTTGTGCATGAGGTGCGGTGCTTTACCTGCGGTACGCATGTGCAGCGCGTACGCGCATCGCCGCCCTTCGCTGCAGTGCCGCGCGCGCCGCCAGAGCGAGGGGCCGCGGGGCCGAACGGCGGCGGGGCAGCGCCGCAGCACTGCCTCACAGCGCGGGCGGCGGGGCGTGACGGTCGGCGCCGCGGCGCGCAGGTCATCAAGCTATCGGACGCGGTGCAGGCGCTGCCGCGCCAGGTGACGTGCTGTGTGCACGGCGCCGCGCCGGGCTTTGTGACCGCGGGCGCGGCCAAGGCGCGCAGCGCTGGGGAGGGCGCCGGGCGGCGCTTCAGCAAGGGCGCGTATTGCCTGGCCAAGGTGGTCTGGGGCAAGGGCTGGGAGGAGCTGCTAGAGCTCATGGAGTACCAGGGCCGCGTGGCGGCCGCCCGCGGCGAGGTGCGCTCCCTGTGCCCCGCTTTGTTTGTCAGAGCCCCTGTCATCCGCGCACTGCAACACTGGAGGCGCTCGCCAGTGTGCTTGCAGCAAGCTGCTTGCATTCCCCTTGTTGAGACGAGTTGCAGGGGTGCGGTCCGACACCTGGTGGTCAGGTTGTTTGCTGTGCCTGCAACGACAAAGATTGCATGTAAGCAAAAGCAAAAGACCTTAGTGATGTGCTGGCGCTTGCGACGCACACCGGGGGCCTGTGTATGAGCAAGGGTCGTCGCGCCCAGGCGCCCGCGCACGTGGACGCGTACGGCGACGGCGAGGCGCTCGCGTCGGTGCGCGCCAAGGCGGAGGCGGCGGGCCTGGCGCTGACGTTCCACGCCAAGCGCGACCACCTGGACGCCTCGCTCGCGGACTACCAGGTAGGTCCCCCGCAACCTGGGACCCAGAGTCCAGGTCAAGAGGAGGTTGTGCTTCATAGACAAGGACTTGACTGTTGAACTGGCACGGCGCTGCATGCCCGGCCGCTGCCCCGCAGCCCTGCTGCTGTTCTGGCCCACGAGTGCTGCCTGACGCTTGGTAAACCAGGTGGTAGAGCTCTTCTGTTGCTGCAAGTATGTGTGTGAGAGAACCCAGGCCTCAGCCCCCCGCGCGTGCTGCAGCTGATGCGAGTGACCTCAGGCACCATGTTGGCGCCGTGCGTTATGCGCGCCTATGGGACCGCACGCCAACCTTACGCACCCAGCCGCGCACCTCAAACCTTCGCAGGGGTATGATTTGCAGGGTTAGGAGACTTTGGCTGCTGCGCAGGTCTTCATCAACGCGAGCACTAGTGACGTGGTGGCCACGACGAGCGTGGAGGCGCTGGCCATGGGCAAGTGGCTCATCTGCGCGCAGCACGCCTGCAACGACTGGGCCGCCAGCTTCAGCAACGCGCTCGTGTACCGCTCGCCGGACGAGTTTGTGGCGCACCTGGCGCGCGCGCTCGCGGCCGAGCCGCCGCCGCTGGGCGAGGAGGAGCTGCGGTGCGCGCGCGGCCGGGCCTGCGCTCCGCCTGCTTGGGGCTGCGTATCGATGTGTCTTGGAGGATTCATTCAGCGCGCCCTGCAGGGCTGCCCAGTCCGCGTCGGCAGACTGTGCTCTATAATTGGTGCGCCGGGCGCATGCGACGCAGTGAAGCGCTGCAACGCATGGGCATGCGAGGCACACTGGCGTGGCACGCCTACAGAGAGCTCTCTGACAGCGCAGGTGTTTGCAGACGGCGCCTGGTGGCAAAGGGCCGCCGTCTGACAAAGGGCCGCCGTCTGATGACAGCCTTGGCGCGCGGCGCTGAGCCGGGCGTGGCAGGCTCTGATGCGCTCATGGCGCGCGCAGGCGGCTGGGCTGGGAGGCCGCCACGGAGCGGTGCCTGGACGCGGCGTCCATCGGCGAGAGCGAATGGCCCACGTCGCGGACGGCCGCGCAGGACTCGCTGCTCTGGGGCACCTACAACATGTTCACAGGTCGCGCCCCTGCCTGGCGGGCCTGCTCGTGGCCCACGGGCGCTCTGCGCTTCCTGGCGCTTCTGCGGGCCTTGTGCGCCTGCTTAAGGTAATGGCAGCCGTGTGCTTACCAAAGCAAGACCTAGGGTAGGGTAGTGTACGGAGTAGCCACTAACTTAATTGAGCAAGCGCGGCCTCGCCCTGCTCAAAGTGCTGCTGCTGGTCACGAAGTGCTCACGCTCTCCATGACGCTGCTGTTAGACACCTCCGTTGAGTGAGTGGGTAACCCTAGCAGTGGAGACGAAGAGCGCGGCTGCGCACCGCTGTGCTGTGGGCCTGCACCCTGGTGCTCGCCCTCCCACGCCCACGCGCTGGGCACCCTCACGGCGCTGATGTAAGCGCGCTGCAACCCGCCTGGCGGTGAGCATGGCCTGCATGCTGACAATCGCCTGGCGGCGCCCGCACACCCGTCCCCGCCGTGACGCAGAGCCTGCGGGCGCGCGCCGAGCAGGCCTGGAGCCGGTGCGGCTGGCGGTGTGCGCGGGCGCCAACACGCTGCACGCGCCGGAGAGCCTGACCGCCTACGACCCCAGCCCCAGCCCGGGCGGCGGCTGGCTGGGCGCGCTGCGGCCGCGGCTGCAGCTGTCGCTCGGCTCGCCCGCGCTGCGCGTCGCCTGGGCCAACGCCGGCGACTGCCTGCAGGAGTGGCGCGCGGAGCCGCCGCGGCGCGCGCGCGCCGCGGCCCCGTGATGCTGGATGCTGGCTCGGGTTGCAGCGAACCTGCTGCCGGCAGGGCGCGGAGCCCTATTCTGCGTGCAGGTGTATGCGCGCACATTTGAAGTCGCGTCTTGGTATGGGAAGTCCTGGGTTTTTTAAAGGTTCAGTGCATGCAGCATGTCGCGCATGAGCCATGATGACCTGCACGCTGCGACTGCTGCTGAGCGCATGCTTGTCTAAGGCAGGACCCGCCATGGGAGGCGTGTGCGTGTTTGCTGGTCATGCAGGTTATCATTGTTCGGGCTGTACCACAAGAGCGCTTCAAAAGTCCATAGAAAATATGCCCAACCATCTGTCCCCTTGCAGAGGATGGCGTTTGCCGTGCTCCACATTGTTGCGCCATGTCGGGCTGCACAGACTGTGTGGATGGGGCTTGCTTGTGCATCAGCACTGTCATGGGGCGCGTGAAAGCGTGTGCACGGGGGCCCGCAGGAGAGAACGACAGAAGCTGCGCTTGGTGCGGCGGGCCTGGGTTGACTTTACCATAGGACATCGGGGCATTGACGTATTGGTTTGGAATGCACTGACAGAACCAGCTGATGCCTTGGAAGATGTTTGCAAATGCATGCGACGAGCATGCTGGAGCATGTGCAATGCATGGATGCAGACGTTTTGCACGTGGGTGACATGCTCTTCACAGTATAGGTGTGGTGAGCTGAAAGACATGCGTCCTCTTGTCGCACAGCGGCAACAGCCTGCGCCACCATGATACACCAGCACTGAGCTGGGCGTGTAAGCGTTGCCCTGAGCCGCCAAGCAGGACATCTTGTGCATGTAGCTGAGCACAGCTGTAGTCTTACAAAGTGGATTGAAGTCTTTCTGTGCATGGTACCCTACCCTAGGGCTGATTGCTGGCATGACCATGCTGCTGAAAGACTTGAGAAAGTACCATACTTTTTCCCAACATGAGGCGCAGACTAAAAGCAGCAGTACTTGGTGCACAACTACTGCCCAAGGCAGAGAGGACTGCAGCGTGGCGCGCGCCATACGCAATGCGCTGCTCATTGCTGTCATTGCCGAGGTAACTTACCACGCTTACATAGAATGGGCGCAAGCTGCTGAGCGGCTTGCAAGGTGTCCTATCCTGGGGGCCTGTTGTCAGCGGACATGACGTCACGTGACATAATGTCACGTGACGTGTTCTCCTTTGACAGGCAGAGGCACCCAGGGCGGGCGCACCTTGCGCGCCCGCTTGGAAGCTTGCGCCGGTGGACGTAGGCATGATACCCGGCGCCCGCGACCGCTGCGGCAAGCTTTGTACTGCGCATGATGCAGGACACGCTGCAGTCCTCTGTGACCCTGGGCAGCAGTCCTGCCCCACACACTGCCAGGACGTCTGAGCCAACACTCTGATTGGGAAAGTCTTAAGTCTTGCAGCCATGCCATTTCTAAGTCCTTGGGGGTCACTTAACACCGCACAGGGGCTGTAAGCGCGCGCACCGTGGCGCCTCGTCTTCCTTCCTGGTGTGCGCCACGGGCGTGGCGTGCCACGACAGCGGCCTGGGCCTGGCGGCGGACGTCCTGCGCGAGCTGCTGCGCGGCGCCGCTGCGCTGGCGCCCGTGGCGGCCATGCTGGCCGCGGCGGCCGCAGCCGCGCTCGCGGGCGAGGCGCGCGCGTGCGCGCACGCCGCGGGGCAGGTGCTGCCCGCTCTGCCAGACATGTTGCAGGGTCTTGAGGGTTTTGCCATGCCCTGGTGCATTCCCTGCATGCGCACGCCTTCATGCAGGGCACATACTGGCCTGACGAGTGCTTTGAGGCTTGTGCACACCATGATGCTTTTGAAATGCCGTCACCGTGCGCATGCATGCGCGCAGATGGCGCGCCCGGCCGGCCGCAGGCAGCGCAGCCCGGCCAGTGGCTGCGCGCCGGGCGCCGCCGCCGCGGCGCTCGCGCTGCTAGCGCCGGCGGACGCGGTGCTGGTCGCCGACGCGGGGCCGCTGGCGTCCTTTGTCGCCCTCAGCGGCGCGATCATCACATGCCTGTAGCTGCTCAGCTTTGGGCACTTCTGCGCCTGCCACCGGTGCGCCTGCCCCACTTCCTCACCCGCTTCCAAGCAGGCCGCGCGCCGGCGGTGGCGCAGGAGTCGCAAACCTGCTCAGCTTGAGGCCTGCGTCGGTGACGCCAGTGAGCGCGACGAACGACGCCCGTTTGTTGAATGGTCCTTTGTCAAACGAGCGAATCATTTGCCAAATGGCGTTGTTACTGCCGTTGCCGGCGCGATCATCGCGTGCCTCAAGCTCAGAGCAGCTTTGTGAACTCCTGCGCTGACCGCTGGCGCGCGCCTGCCCCACTCCCTGACCCGCCTCCAAGCAGGCCACGCGCGCTGAGCGCTCGCTTGCGCACCGTCTTTGCGCAGCACCATGGCAGCATGCGGCATGCTGGCGCCCTGGCAGCCACACAGCAGACAGTGGGCGGCTGTGTTGTCCTTGATCGCAAACGTGGGCGGCGCAGGGCGAAAGGCGCGGCGCGCGGCGGCGGCCGGGCCGGGCAGTGGCGCGGCTGCGCGCCCGACCGCGAAGCCACATGGCGTGGTAGCTGGCAGGGCACACATGGCCATGCGGCGCGCGCAGCGCGGCGCGATCGGGTAGTCGCTCCTGGCCCGTGAGCGTAGCGCGGCCAGGTACCATGCCATGCTTACGCTCACGCACCAGGAGCGCTGCCCGCTCCCGCCGCGCTGCGCGATGTGCATGGCCACGTGCGCCCTGCCGCACCCCCGCGCGCCTGTTGCGCTGGCAGGCTCTTGCACATGCGGCTTGTTTGCACATGCGGCTTGTTTTTGCCTAGCACGGCCGGCCGCACTAGGCCTTGCACACCCGGCTTTCCCCCGCCTCGCTGTCGCCAGTCTAAGGCCAACCCTACCCTACCCTGGTCGGCTGGCTGACGCTGCTCTTCGGCGTCTTCGAGCTGGGCCTGGCCTGGCAGCAGAGGCGACCGGCTTTGGCGACCGCATGTTCCACGCGGTGCGCGCCCGCCGCCGCCCGAGAACCAGGTTCTTCGCAGCGGCTGCGGCAGCACAGCTGACCCGGCGGCGTGCCCGGCTCCTCTGCCAGGCGCCGCCGCGGCCGCGCTGCAGGGCTCACGAGCGCGCCTGCGGGCCGGGGGCGTGCGCATCATGCAGCGGAGCAGCTCAGCATGTGAAGCGGCAGCTTCCAGGTGCCCCAAAGTTTGCTGACGCTGGTTGGACTCCACCACAACTGTGCGCCGCACCGACGCTCCCGCGCGCGTGCGGCTGCCTGCTGCATGATGCGCATGGGAGCGTGCATCGCAGGGCGTGCCGAGCGCCGGTGCGGCGCACAAAAGTGTGTGGACTGCGATTAGCATCAGCCAGTTCTGGCGCACCTGGATCCTGCCCGCGGACATGCTGAGCTGCTGCGCGACGCGCAGGAGTGGTGGGACGCGACCAGCGTCAGCCAGGTCTGGCGGACTTGAGGAACCTGCCGGTGCACACGCTGAGCGCTGGTGCGGCGCACAGGATTGCTGGAACGCAGACACCGTCAGCCAGTTCTGGCGCACCTGGACCCTGCTTGTGCAGAACTGGATCCTGCGCACGGCGCACGCGCCCGCGTTGCGCGCCGGCGCGGGCAAGATGAGGGCCGCTGTTGCGTGTTTCGCGCTCAGCGCGCTCCACGGGCTGGCGGGAGCCGCGCCGCTGCGCGTCGTGGCACCGCCAGCTCGTGGAGGAGTGCTCTGAGCGCAAAGCATGCGACGACGGCGCCCGTCTTGCCCGCGCCGGCGCGCAGCGCGGGCGCGTGCGCCTTGCGCAGGATCCAGTGGTGCACTGGCAGGTACCATGTGCGCCAGAACTGGCTGACGGGGGCGAGCTGGCGGTGGCCGTGCCGCTGCGCGTCGCGGCCACGCCGCACGCCGCGCTCGGCATGCGCGTGCAGGCGCGCCGCTGCCTCCCGCCCGGCTGCCTACATGCACGCGGTGCGCCAGCGCCGCTGTAGAAACCGCATGCGGCGCCTTTGAGCCCTGTGCGGTGAGCGTGGTGCAGGCGCATGGCCGCCACATGCATGCACGGGCGGGCACCGGTCTTAAGCAGCACCTGCGCGCAGCGCATGCACCGACCTCATGCTGCAAGTGGGAGCCTTGCCAACGCCTAGGGCTCACGGCACATCAGAGTGACGCTCCGTGCTGCGCCCCGCCGCAGGTGCCCCTGGCGTGGACGTGCAACAGGCTGCGCGCGCGCGGCCTGCTACCAGCCTGGGCCAGCAAGGCGCTGGTGCTGGCGACCGCGGCCTTTGGCCAGGCTGCCGGCATCGTGCTGTCTGCGCAGGCGGCGGCGTAGGGCGCCTGCTGGCTGTACGCGCACTCTGCAGGTCTGCGGCTTCGGTGCTGCAGCGGGGCTGCAGCACCCCAGCCGCACACCTACAGTGCGCATGTACGACGGTCACAGCTCTGCTGCGCCATTGCGCAATTTTGCTACCAAGAGGCAGTGCCAGAATGCATGCGCCACTGCCGCCTGTGGTTGAGCTGCACGTGCCCGTTGTAATGACAGAGAACCTTCAGCGTGTCAGCGTGACTCTGCACCTCACCTCGTCCCACGCCAGACTTGCTAGCCCTCCCTGCATGTGTGTGTTACAAAGTGACACGGGAATGCAGGTCTGCTAACCAGGTAGCATGGCTGTCACTCACAGCGCTTGCAACACTCTACACGGCAAGCAAGTGTTAAAGACAGGCTCCGGTACTTGCAGCGCATGCGGCATGCCTGCCTGTGCGGCTCATGTACAGCAGCCTGTCTGTGTGGCGTAGCGCATATGGCATGCCTTGCATCTCTCTCAATATATTTTGTTCAGTTCACTCTGAGGTTTGCTGCCCCCGACATGCACTCCATGTGCTGCTCGAGCTGCAGGTGACTCAGAGCCTCTGAACACCGGAGGGGAGAGACTTGTTAATCCCAGCACAGTGGGAGGCACACCGCATAGAACCGCTCCGCCTCGTGGTCGCTGTCCCCGGAGCGACCGCGGGCCCAATCAGAACCGCGGGCTGAAGGATTGGCTGGCTGGCAAGGTGCGACCTCGGCTCTGCTGCAGGCGGCCTGGGCGGCGAGGCCTCAGCGCTCTGGGCGCAGAGGTGTTACGCAATGGCCGGCTAAGCAGGCACGATGTGTGCCCAGGTCTCCAAAAGATGTTGAGGTGGTCCGTGCACACCACTTGACGCAAAGCCAGGCAGCGACATGGCAGCCTACTGCCGCGAGAGCTGCTGTGCGCTGGTCGAGGAGGAGGTTTGCAAGCAGCTGGACGCGCCGCGCTCGGATGTTGCACGCCTGTCGCTGCTGCTGGGCGCGATAGAGCTGCCGCTCACAGGGAAGGAGGCAGACCTGCGGCGCTGGCCAGAGAACCTGCAGGCACGCCGCCGCCAGCGCCATCTTGTTGTCTACAGTGCGCTTACCTGCAGCTGTGTGCCCAACCTTGTGCGGCCAGCAGGAGTACGTGGCAGCCGCGGAGAGCGACTTCAGTGCGTTCGTGCAAGGCCTGGAGCCCGGGCTTGCTGGAGCGGACGCGCGGGTGCGCAGCCGGCGCTTTGCAGAGCCTGCGCACCAGGGCTCCGTGCAGGCTCGTCTGTGACGTGAAACGTCGCGAGAGCCTGCTAGAGCGGGGCTCACGACGCGCTCGCTGGCGCAGGGCAAGGTGAAGGCCGTTGCGGACGCGGTCTGGGCGCGGCTGTCGGGGAGCTTCAGCAAGGATGTGCTGCACTCGCAGCACCTCTCCGTGTTCGTCCAGATACTGCGCGCGGGCAAGGCCAGCAAGGGTGCGCCCTGCGAGCAGTCCCGCTGGGCCAAACGCACTGGGCTACCGGCTGGGTAGTAAAGCCGCATGGGCGCTTCGCCCTCAGCGGTGTGGCTGCTGTGTGGCTTGCCTGCTCTCAGCCTGCTCCGCACGGCTGGCGCTTCATGACGGCGCCGCGCCCGCGGCCGGCCGCCGGCCCTCGTGCCAAGATAGGCTCCGCTTGCGCGCCGCGCAGCACGCCGGCAGCTGGACTGCGCGGGCGTGGTCACGACAGTGCTGGCGGCCTGCCAGCGCCTGGCGCGCTGCCCGGCGCACGAGGACCTGCTCGGCGTGCGCTTCCAGGCGCGCGCTTCCAGGCCCACCCTAACCCTACCCTATTCCAGGCGTGCGCTTCCAGGCGCGCGCCCCGGCCGCAGCTCACCCTGAGTGCTTGGGCGGGGCAAGGGCCGGGCGGGCCGGCTTCCCCAGGGCCCCGCCCGCCTGCATGCTGCTGCAATCGGTGATGAGGTGGGGACCGCCTTGGGTCGCCAGGGGCGCCCTGCTCTTCAGCCGACAGGCAATGTCAGGGCAGTTGCAGTGCGACAGATGGTCATCCGCTGAGCAAGGCGTGTCTCAGCAAAGCAGCCGGCGCGTCGCGCCCCGTGCGCCGCCTCAGCCAAGCAGCCGACGCGTCGCGCCCCATGCGCTGTGCGGCGCAAGCTTGGGAACCGGCACGGCGCTGCCGCCACGGCCACGCGCGCGCGCCCGCCGCAGGTGTCGGAGGACCACTGCTGGCTGAGCCTGGACGGCAGCGGCGCGCGCGGCGCGGCGGTCGAGGTCACAACTGACACCGCCGCCAAGCGCGGCCTGGCGCCCAGTGAGGACGCCTGGCGCGGCTGGCTCTACTCCGGCGGCCACGCGGTGGTGTGCTCGCACAAGGTGCGCGGCGCCGCCGGCGCTCGCGCTGTCGACGAAACGCAAGCGACGTCAGGGCGCGAGCCTGACGCGCGGGGGCGAGCGCGGGCGGCAGATGGTGGTGAGCGCGTTGATCGCGTCGCTCAACCCCGCCATCAACCCGCGCCAAAACTCCGGCAGTGACTCCCAGGAGGTGCGCGCGCCCGCCGGGCGACCCTGCCGGCAGCAGCGCCTGCCTGCGCTGTGCTCTATTGTTGGGTGGGTCAGGTTTAGGGTTGAAATAGTGGTGAGCGCGCTGACCGCGTCGCTCAACCCCGCCAGCAACTTGCGCTCAGGCGCCAGGATAACTTTGGTGCGGCGCCTCCGCACGCGCTCGCCGCATCATGTCCGGTACGCTGAGGAGCCCTAGTAGGGCCTGGAGCCTGCCTTCGGCTTTGGGCAGGGACCCACATGGTACTGCAGCTGCCCGGCAACGCGTTGCTGCATGACTGGCCACTGCAGCGGTGGGCGCGCAGTCGTTTAAAGCGTCACGTCGGGAGCAGAGCTGCTGCCGTGGGCGCTGACAGCGCGGCGGCTGGCGCGGACAGGTGCAGCTCCTGCAGGAGCGCCTGCTGAGCCTGGTCCGCGCACGCCCGGATGCGCGCGAGTGCATGTACCCGGCCGCGCTCTGCACGCTCGCCGACCTCGAGGAGGCGCGCCCGACGCCACGGCACTGCTGGCTTCGACGCGCTTGGTGCGCGCGCAGGCGCACAGCGGAGCGCGGCTCTCGTCAAACGTGCATGATTGGGTGATGTCGTGCGGCATTGTCTGCTGTCTCTTGTCCAGCACACAGTCGCAACAGGGAGTGCGATGCAAGACAGGGATGAGTCGAGTGAGGGAGTGTTGCATCACATTATTGAAAGGCAGCCTCTGAGGAGGAAGGGGAGTGCCGTTCGAATGCGCGTGTCGGCTGCCCAGCAAGCCGTTGCATGCCTGGTACCCTCCTGCACCTCATACAGGGCTGTCCACATGAGCGCTTGTTCAGGCCTGCATGCCTCCCACGTCTGAGCGCCTCCCACAGTGCAGCGCCCAGGCGCTGCAGCATCCCCATGCCCGTCCGCACGCCGAGGCCGCCGCGCGCAGGCTGCAGCGGCCAGCAGCCGCGCAGGCCCTGTTTGCCCGTAACGCCCCTGCTCCCGACATGCATGGCACGGCTCTGCTCGGCCGTGGGGCACTGCCTTGCGGCCATGGTATGGGCTATGGCTAGGGTTTAGGTATAAGGTATTAAGGGGTATAGGCTAGCCACATCGTGCGCCGGCGCAGGTGGCCGAGCAGGACGATCTGGATGCGCATGCAGCCGGCAGAAATGCGAAGTGCGTGCTGCGCATAGCTGGCTTGGACGCCGCGGCCTGCACGGCGCGCGCTTTCCCAGCAGCCGAGCATGGGTGCAGGGCGCAGACGGATGCGCCGCATGTGTGGGAGAGCCTAACAGAGCCTGGAGAGCGGGAGTGCGTGACACACAATGCGCAGTACCAGCGTGCGCTGTACCTTGCTGCGTGCAGCGGGCGCAGGATAGCAATGGAGGCACTTGCCCGCCGGCACGCCTGGGCATGTGCATTCGTTGCATGCCACCGCGTGCGTCAACATGATGCGTGTGCTGCAGTGCGTTGCGCAGCAAGCCCCTCCTGAGGACAGCTGTCAATTGCGGATGCCCTCCTGTCCATTACATACTCGTGCACCGCGCACAAGGAGACACCTCCGTATGCCTGATCTGGCGGCCGCACCACAGCAGCGGGCTGCTGCCCGGTCTCAGGCGGCTGGGAGACTTGCTCTCGCGCGCGCCCGGCAGGCGCTGTTCGAGGATGCAATCAAGATGTCGACGCAAGATGGGTTAGGGTCGGGGCGCCTCTGGTACCCGTACTCCTACCTCATCGCCATGCTGGCGCGCCGCGCCGCCTTCTTCGCCGGCCACGCGGCCTTGCTGGGTGGGCCGCCGACGCCTGCACATACCCTCTGCTGCGGCTGCAGATGCCGTCGCGCAGATGCACCGCTGCCGAAAGCATTATGGCTACCTGCAGCGCGATGATGCCGGCCAAGTGACCCTCGGAGGTCATACATCTCTGCATGCGCATGAATCCTAGTGTTCACATTCAAGTGAATTCAAAAGGATGCGATGTCGCTCGATGCCTGCGTGCCAAACGTGCTTGCCACGTGCCACCACACCCCCCGCAGCGTGCGCCGCGGGTCCCAGCGGCCCCGCAGCGCCTGATCTAGGCTGCAGCTGTTGCATGCCGGGGCGTCCCTGAGGTCTGAGCGCGGCGACTGAGGGCGCCAACAGGCAGGGACACCGCGGGAATGGAGGCCGGGGCCTGCCTGAGCGCCGCGCTGCGCCACGCCGGCGCCGGCGGGGCGGCGCAAGTGTTGCGCCACTACAGGCGCGGCGGCCCGGCCCAACCCCGAAAGTCGTCAGCGGGTCACCTGTGAGCGCGGAACGGCTTACCAGCCTGCTGCCCCGCCCGTCTTGGGCTTGGCGGCGCGCCTGTGCGAGCGCCTCACGCTGGAGGCATGCATACTCTTGGCGCATGGCCGCGGGGGTGCATGCGTGCCATGAGCGCCTCACGCGGGCGGGTGGTGTCTACCGCAGGCGCGTGGCCGCGGACGAGCAGCTCATCCGAGATGTGGAGGGCACGCTCGAGGCGGTGGCCGCTGCGCTGGCAGCTCTGCAGGCGCGCCGCCAGACGCGCTGATCGCGGCGCTGCGACATTGCGGCCAGGCCGCGCGCGCGAGCGTCTGTCCTGGATAGCTCGCCACACATGGCATCGCCCACTGCCTCGTGTGGGACGACACGTGCGTGCACGCGCGGCTGCCAAGAAAGCCATACCTCGTGTCATACCGGCCAGCACACACGAACTGAAGGACGGGCCCTGCACAAACGCGAGTCAACAAGCTGACAGCCGTGTGACGTGCTGCCCCACCAGACGCGCTGCCGCAGCCCCGCCGCGGCGCAGGCGGCGGGCTGCGCGGCGCCCAAAGACCTGGCGTGGGCCGCGCGGCCGCTGCTGGAGCTGTGGGACGGCGTGTGCGCCTACTTCGCCGGCCAGGCAAAGCCGGCCGCGTGGCTGGACGTCCTGCTGCGCGCGCTGCGCCTGGTGTCGCCCGAAGCGCGAGGCGCCGCGGCCGCCGCTGCGCAGGTGCCCCCCGTGCGCACGGCCAAATGGGCCGGCATGCAGCAATGCTCAGTGTGTGTGCGGGCGCATGCAGCGCATGGGCATGCGGGCAGCGCCCCAGAGTTGCCCCCGGCTGCCAGTAACTTGTAAGGACATGGTGGCGGCCGACCGCGCACGCGCATGCCCTGCCAGGATGCCGCGCTGCGGTATCCCGCGCGCGTTGTGTCAGCGCCAACATGTGGACTCCCATTGCACCGGTTCAAGAGGTTGCTTCCACCCGATTTTGGCTGGCCGCCGAGCGTTGTGCCCGCCCGAGGATGCCTTCTCGCCGCCTGAGCGGCCCTTCGTGCGCGCAGACGGAGAGCGGGCCCATGGCGCGCGCGCGGGGCATGTGGGCGGCGCTCAAGCCCGCGGCGCTGCGGCCGCTGTTCGAGGCCGCCGATGTCGGCGAGGCGCCCAGGGAGAGCAAGCGGCCGCGCCGGTAGCCGAGCCGCAGCAGTGTCCGGTATGTGTTGCTGCAGCATGTCCAGTCAGTTGCAGCTTTCCTCAGTGGCTTGCCCGGACGTTACTGCCGGTACTGACATTACTGCGGTCGCAATACCCCCTGTGATCTATGTCATACTGCCCTGCATTGTGTGAAGTCATGTCTGTCAAGAAAAGAAGTGTCCAACGCGCTTGCGAGGAGGAATATGGGGCTGAGCAGCGCGCATGCTCTGTTTTCATTCCTCGTCCAGGGTATACCACTTGCACACTGCCTGATCCTGCGCCGTGAGCGGCAGACAGCCTCCCTGGCAGCCACATGCTGCAGACATGCTGTAAACTCCGTCCATCGACCAGACATGCAGGTTAGCCCATGTCATCACCAGCTCCAACAAAGCTGGTGATGAAAGCGACACATGCTTATCTGCCGAGCTGTGGCTCCAGATTGGTAATAAGCCCGTTGAGCTACACAACAGTGTGCCCAAGCAGAGCGCCGCCGGCATGGGCGCAAGACAGACTGCGGCGTGCTCAAGCACACCTGAAACGCGTGACTGCATCAGAGCGGCCCGCCTTGACAATGGCGTCACGTGCACATAGCCCTACGAGCATCTGCCTCTGGCTGGGTGTCTGATTTGGCACAGCTACACAAGCAAAACAAACTCAACACAGATGCGGCCCGCAGGTGCCGGCTGCTCCCCCGTACATAACCATGCCCCGCTCGTCAGACATGCCGCGCGCCCCAAGCGCGGTGTCCGCCACGTAACAAGGGAGGCGGGCGACTCGTAAAGGGGCTGTGCCGCGCGTGCGCAGCCACGCGCCTGCAACAGCCCGTGGTCTGCCCTGCGCGCTAGCTGAGCGACAGCGAGTCGACCGCCTGCAGCACGCCGCCGTCCGCGCCGCCATCGCCCGCGCCCGCCGGTGAGAACAGGGCGATGACCTGGCGGCGGCGCGCACGGGCCGGCGCGCGTCAGCCCCCGGAGCAGCTGGCCGGCCTGGCGCAGCACAGCGGCGGGGAGCGCTCCAGGCCTGGCAGCACACGGCTCGTTGGCTGCTCCCCATGCGCGGACAGCAACAGGCCCGAGTCACATGAGGCTTACCCGGTGTGAGTCACACCCCATTCTCCCACCCCTTCCCCGCGCGACCCATGCCCCACTCGCTTACGGGCGCCAGCCAGGGCCGCCCTGACAGCGCCCGAGCCCCTGCCAGCGCTGTTCCCAAAAAGGCCCCAGGAAGGCAGGTACTGACTTCGTCGATAGACAAGAAGATTCGCATATGTCCACTCATGAGGGGATGGCGGAGGTGGCGGAGGAGACACCAGCTCGACGGCCCCCAGCTCCCTCTGAGGATGCCGGCCAGGACTGGCCGGAGCGGGGGAGCGGCGCCGGGCGCGCGCCGGCAGGTTCCACGGCACGGACGCCGTGTGCGCCACCACCAGCGCCCAGACCATGGGCACGAAGAAGTCCTCCGGCGCCGCCTCCTCCTCGTACGTGAAGCGCAGCTCCGGGAACTGGCGCAGCTTGTCGCCGCGCCAGGCGCGCAGGCTGTCTGCGGCGGCCCGCGGGAGCCCATGAGTGAGCCGCGCGCGGCTTTCCCGCCGCCCGCTGTGCGATGCAGACCACCGCAGTGTGTCGACTTCACGGCTTCTGCTCCAGGGCTGCGGTGCCGCCCCTGCAACAGCCCGCCTGGCCAGCACGGACATGCCTTGAAACGCAAAGAGCGGCAAGCGACCGCTTGCAGGCAAGCTGTGGCGGGGCGCGGCGCGCCCTTGATGACGTCCAGCACGCGCGCCACGCTCCAGTCCCAGCCGCCGGTGGCGCGCGCGTCCTCGACGCGCGCGTTGAAGTACTGCAGCACTGCTGAGACATTCTCCATGAGTTCTGCGAATCGGGCGTCCTTCTGCGCGCAGACCCTCCTACTGAGAGTCTCATGGGAGAGCCCACGGCACGCTGGTGGCTAGGGCACGGTGCAGGCCCATTCAGATGGGTACAGAAAGCCCAAATACCGGACGCTCTGGCATAGCACGCGTGCATCCAAGGTGTCAGGGTGCATCCGCCCCAGGCACCGCCAGACCTTGCCATCATCAGCACAAGGGGGAGAGGGGAGAGTGCCGAGCTCTTCAGTTTCAAACGCGATGCTGGGCAGGCACAGGCCATGCGACATGGCCGCGCTCCCCTCGCGCACGGACGGCAGCAGGCACGGCCGAGGCGTGAGCCAGCCTTGCAGAGCGCAAATTTAGGTTCAAAAGTGATGGGGCTAGGGTTAGGGTCAGCAGCCGGACCTCAAAGGGCGTGAAGACCTCCTGGCGGTGCAGCAGCGCGTACACGAGCTCCGGGTTGTGCGGCAGGCCGGCCGTGATGACCGTGTTGAGCACCTCGAGCACGATGCGCAGGAAGTCCGCATACACCTGCAGCTCCTCGCTGCGCGGCTCGCCGCGCTCGCACGCGGCCGCCAGCCGCCGGTACCTGCGCGGGGGCGCGGGAATGTGTGACGCTGACCGCGCGAGGCTGACCAGGTTTGCCTGTGGGCTGCGTCAGTGGCCACGGCGCAAGCTTTTACGTGCGGGCACGGCTGTGGCGGCGTCGCCACGTGCGCGCAACCTCGCGCGCCGGCAGCTTGTCGTGTGCGACGCAGTGCGAGCGTGCGCGCGGGGGGCGGCCGCGCTGCACGCTTGCAGGCGCGGTCCCGTGTCATATCCCACCTCTGCAGAGAGCTGTCAGATAAGCAAAGCACGACGTTACCTCACGCTGTGCTCACAGCCCCGCAGCGGAACAGCTCAGTCCTGGTGCAGGCGGCAACCAGAGCCGTCAAGCCAGCAGTCACTCCCCGCAGCGCTCAGCTGTCGTTGCGCACATATGGACGCCTCATTAGAGGGCGGCGGCGAGGCGGGGCCTGCTGGCTGTGGGCGCCGGCGCGCCAGCATGTTGAAGAGCGAGACAAGGCGCTGCGCGGCGACAGGGTCAGGGGGTCAGGGGCCTGGGGCCCCAGGGGCGCGCCGGCGCGCCGGCATGTCGAAGAGCGAGACCAGGCGCGCGCGGCGACAGGGTCGGAGGGTTGGGAGTGAGGGGAAGAGATTTAGAGCCGCGCCTCCGCGCCAGCATGTCGAAGAGCGAGACCAGGCGCTGCGCGGCGAGCGAGGACAGGCTGTGCATGTGGGGCGCCAGGTTGGCCAGCGCGGCGAGCGTGTTGGTGTGCAGGTAGACATCGCGCAGCGCGGCCAGGTTGTAGTGCGCCGTGCGCAGCAGCAGGATCACCAGCAGGCTGCCTGCGCGCGCGCGCGCGGGCCTCGCGCCGGACCGCGGCTCAGGCGTGCTGGCATGTCGCCAGCTCGACCCTAGCGGCGGGCTCCTCAATCTATCACACGTGCCACGCACGGCACGCCATGCGCCACCACCACAGCATGTCGAGCTTTGATGGCCAGTCAGTGGGCCGGACGCCGAGCGGCGCGCGGTGCACGCGTCTGTCCGCACTCTGCCTGGTCGCGCAGCTCCCAGACGAGCACTCATGCGTCCACACGAGCACGCATGCGCCCGCCCCACCGGCGGCGCCCCGCCGGAGGCCCCCGTGCGCCCCGCGGGGCGCGCGGCCCTCACAGCCGGCAGCGGCCGGGGCGCTCTGAAGCGACGCAGTGCAGCAGGCGCGCGCGGAACCAGGTGATCCCACCCTACACCCTACACCCTACACCCTACACCCTAGGCACGGGGGCGCGCCCAGCGAGGTGCGGTGCAGCAGGCGCTCGCGGAACCAGGGCACCTCGGCCAGCTGCACGGTGTGCACGTTGGCCGCGAACGCCGCGTCCTGGCTCAGGATGAGCAGGATGATGAGCAGCATGTACATGGCGCTCGCGCCGCGCCCGCCCGCCGCGTACAGCAGCTTCAGCAGCGGCAGCAGCACCGTCTCCAGGTCCCTGCGCGGGCGCGCGGCTTTCGGGCTCCGCAAGGCTCTCACGACCAGGCCTCCTGTGTCTTGAGGCTGTCACGACCAGGACTCCTGTGTCTTGAGGCTCTCACGACCAGGACTCCTGTGCGAAGAAGTTCTGTGTCAAGGACTCCTTTGTCACAAGGCTCTCACGACCAGGCCTCCTCTGTCGAGATGTACGGGGCCAACGGCCGCGACGGCAGCGCCCTACACGGACATGCAGCGGGCAGCCCGGCGCGCGCACCCGCGCACGAGCACATAGTCGTGCAAGTGCGGGCAGCTGTGAAGCAGGTCGTCCAGCAGCAGCACGCCGCGCTCGCGCTTCAACCCCGCTCCCAAGGCGTTTGGTAGGGTTACAATTAGGTTTAGGGTTCGCACCCGCGCACGAGCACATAGTCCTGGAAGTGCGGGCAGCCGTGGAGCAGGTCGTACAGCAGCAGCACGCCGCGCTCGTGCTCCAGGCCCGCGCCCAGGGCCTCGTACAGCGCGGGGTACGACACGCGCGCCGGCGCGGCCGGCGCGGCCGGCGCGGCCGGCGCGGCCGGCACGGCCGGCGCGGGCGCTGCCCCGCCAGCGCCGGCCTCCGCGGCGGCCGCGTCGCCGACGTCGCTCGCGTCCTGCCGCGCGCGCGCTTGCCGGCTTCAGGTCGCGGCGAGGGCCGGCTACACCCTGGCTACTACCAATGCTACCCGACCGCAGACCCCGCACACGCACCGCCTGCCAGAGATAAGTACGCCGCGCGCCGCCGCGGCCTGGGGGTCGCGTGCTGCAGCTCAAAACCCTCCTGGACCCTGATCCCATGACCTCCAGGCCCTGCGCCGCGCCTGCAGCCCGCTGCCTGCGGAGCGCAAAGCGTTGCCGCCGCGGCCCAGGCGGAGGCGCATTACCGCGGGTGCAGCTAAATAACCTTTTGAAACCCTGACAAGGGCCGCGCCTGCAGCCCGCGCAGCGCCTGCCGGAACGCGTTGCCGCCGCGGCCCAGGCGGAGGCGCATTGCCGCGGCCCAGCTCAATAACCTCCTGAAACCCTGACTAGGGCCGCGCCTGCAGCCCGCGCAGCGCCTGCCGGAACGCGTTGCCGCCGCGGCCGGCCGGCGCGTGGTGCAGCAGCGCCAGCAGCAGCAGCTGCGCGGCGTCCGCGATGGGCGAGCCGCCGCGGCCGC
>JAABUV010001948.1_pt1 | contig 29011 bp, 31 predicted proteins | sample 5559971 | NCBI WGS metagenome assembly JAABUV01 (sample SAMN10711881, study PRJNA513362) | rock metagenome | isolation source: Antarctica rocks | place: Antarctica: Victoria Land, Knobhead nord | collected 2015-12-19
ATTGTTAGCTTGAATATAGTGAAGAATACAGTGTAGATAAGCATGATTCAATAAAAGATGAATAACAGCTTTGTTGTTTTATGAATGAAAGATAATCATCATATCAAAATTGAGATCAACACTTTTATCATTTTAATTATATTTAATAGAAGAATACAATTCATCAACAAGATCTTGCTCACTTTATTCGAGTGTGTGCTTTTTTAAGAAACTCAACTTTCAAGACATCATAACAGTTAAATCAGAATCATTCTCATCTTAAAGACTTTCTATCTTTCATCACAATCAAATAACACTCTCTATTTGAGCTGTGATCATCAAGATCAATCTTTCAGCTTCAACTCACATCAGTCTAGAATTCTACATTCTGCAACATTATCTTACTTTCTATCTTTCATCACAATTAAATAACAATCTCAATTCAAGCTGCAATCATCAAGATCAATCTTTCAGCTTCAACTCACATCAGTTTAGAATTTTACATTCTGCAACATTATTTCACTTTCTATCTTTCATCACAATCAGATAACAATCTCAATTCAAGCTGTGATAATCAAGATTAATCTTTCAACTTCAACTCACATTAGTCTAGAATTTTACATTCTACAACATTATTTCACTTTCTATCTTTCATCACAATCAAATAACAATCTCAATTTGAGCTGCAACTGTTAAGATTAATCATTTAGTTTAGATTTACATCAGTTTAGAATTCAACATTTTGCAATCTCATTTCATTCATTGTACATTCTACAATCTCACTGCTTTTTATTGTTTCTTCACATTCAACAGCTTAACATCATCTCACATTATTACTTTACATCTTTCAACAAACATCTCATCATGATGTTCAAAGAGAAGTTCAAAGCAACATCAACAGATAAAGATGCAGCGACTAATGTCATGTATTACACATCTTAAGCAATGAAGCTTGAGAATGACAATTGCACTATTCTCATTTCAAACAAGAAGAAGATGACGCAGAAAGCAGATTTAGCTGAATATCAGAGCATCAGATCTGTCATCTTTTGAGTCAAGATTGTTTTTGAAATCAATCAAGTAATCAAATCAACAATTAATGCATTTGATTTTTTGAATAAAAATCTTTATGTTACTTGCAAGATTGTGATAAAGATCTTGATGAACTGAACATTCAGCATTCACTTCAACATTAAATTACATCAAGTCACATCATCATTATTTGAGAGCTGTCTTTCTGTTCACGACATCTTACATAATTGAGTCTTTCGCTTACATTCAAATTCTGACATTCGCGACGTTATCATTATGAACTATTCAAACATGTCTCTGTTGCATACTTCTTATTTTGAATTCATGTTTCTCACACACAACATTGATGATTCAAAGATTAAGAATCTGCATCAAGATAAATGAATAACTTTACTTGAATTTATCTTCAGATCAATCTCAACTCATACTCAGTTAATTCTGCTTGAGAATCATGAAAGTTCATCAGTTTTTCAGAATATAAAGAATACACTCAAAGAAGTCTTCAATTTGTCAGAAGATTGCACAATCAAGCTGAAGATCTTCATTTTGATGATTGAATGAGATACATTTCTGAATCAGTATTGAAAATTCAACAGTAGCATCAGAATAAAGCGAGACTTTTCAGCATTCAACATGTGATTCAGTCAGTCTAAAAATCACAAGCATATCATTCAAGTAGAACAAGTGACTTCAAAGAAGAATCATTCAACTATCTATCTGTCATATCGACACATTTATCATGATGACAAAAAGTGCTGACTTATCAAAGATTTCTCTAAACTACAGTCAATGAAGACACAGCGAGCACTGATTGCGAAGACTCAGACATTGCTCTGCAAGTTACGTGCACTCATCACATTCGCGAAAACAGACAAGAAGTATGTTGATTTGCTGCATCTTTTCAATCACTTCAACTATTAATTTGACTCGAAGAATCACTTTGAAATGCAGATCAATGATGACAAATGAACTGCTATCATTCTTGTCAAGTCGTTTATTTTCTTCAACATGACAGATGTGAGCGTAGCTCTTCATCACTTTCTCATCAAGACAGATTGAAGCTTGATCAAGTTAAAGTTGATGTTCAATCTTCATGAACATAAGCGACAAAATGATGATAAACAAGTACTTCAGTATTGTTTTTTTGACGCATCAAATGTGATCTCAATTCATTCAATCATGTTTGACAAGCTCAACAGAATCAAAATAGCGACAATCAGAATTCTTAATTCTGCTCATATTGATGAGAGAAATTATGAATACAACGATCGCTTTCGCGATATTATATTGAGTCAGAATCTTTGTATCAAATTCACATCAATTCTCTTTAAAAACTTGAATTTCTCGACTACTCTTGTTGAGTGAAATATTGAGCTGAATAAGTCTCAGATGTTGATCATGCAATATTTTCAGAATCTTTTCAACGATTTTGATCTTATCAAGAAACTCTTTGAGATCAAGAAGATATTGATGAATGTCATTATCACAATGCTACTTTTAAAGCTGAGCAAGAAAGTCAAAGTGCTGAACTCATTCAACAATACAGCTGATACATTCATTCTCAAATTGAATGAACAGCTTCAACGACTGAAAAACAAAGACATCATTCTGATAGATACGAAGATTGTTCGTTTTTACTTGCAGTTCACTGAACGTCAGATAGTCACTTAAGACAGTTACACGTCTCACTCAGTAAACAATGATTTCGCTCGACAATGATGAAATGTCTTTCACGAGTTATCTGATGTCTTCTATGATCAGCTGACACATCAAATTATCGATCAGAGCAAGAAGATTCTACATAACATTAAAGATTATCAATACAAATTGCATCAAATCAGTCTTGACATTCTGCTTCTAAAAGTCATGAGTTTGAGTGATCATTTGATGAATAAGACGTAATCTCAGAGTCAACAGAGTGAACAGAGTGACAAGCAGCATGAGACACAAGATTCTTCAATTGTACAAATCAATAATGAAGAAGTCAATGTGACTTACGAAAATTTCAAGAGCGACGATAATTCACTTAATGTGAATTACGAAGATCTTAACTTTCATGTCACTCGTCAATTCTTGAAGCGAAATCATGAATTCAAACATCATATGCTTCAGAAAATTATCAATGTCAAGCTCAATAGAATGAACAATGAGATTGAGCGTGACGCTGTTATTAAGATGTTCTGCTCGTACTTTCAAAGAATCGAGATGAAAAAACCTCTTGACATGAAAGATCAAGAATTCTTTCAGCGCATTAAGATTGAGCTAAGTGTGAATATTCTTGAGCATGATGTGAGCGTTGCTGTCTGCACGCTGATCAACTTCAACACTACTATGCTAAAAAAATTCAAAGAAGATAATACTGTCATTCAGAAAGTCGTAAAAGTCGAGAATGCAAAGATCTTTATTACTATGACTCACAGCAACGATTCAATGCATATGTTCAATGATGATGAGTAACTTCAATCAATGAAAGAAGACATCAAGAACAATTGCTTCATGCATTACATAAACAGAAGTCTATTTGAACATCTGATTATGCTTGAATACTCTTATATGCTTCTCACTGAACAGTATCACGCAATTCTCATCATAGATGACATCATATTCACTGTCTGATACAAAGCTCAGATGCAATTCTCAGTCAACTCTTCACTTCAACTCAATATGACTATCACAATCATTGTATTGAAGAGCTTTTGCAAAATAGAATGATTGTTAACATTTCTCAACATCAATGAGATCGACATAAGAATCAATGCATCTCAGTTCAAGCAGAATGAGATTGAAATAATTGTAGCAATTAAGCTAGTCAAGATCTACGCTGAAGTTGAGATATTTATCAAGAACATCATCATTCTCACAAGATATACTGCACAAGTTTAGTTACTGAAGAGAAGTTTAGTCTCAGACTCAAAAGTTCAAAATGTTGAAGCATACATAATTAATTCTTTTCAAGACAAAAAAGCTTCTGTCATCATTTTATGTATGATGAGAATTAGAAAAGTTGACTTCATGTCTCAACTCAATCGTCTTCTGACTGTCTGTAATCATGCTTGCAACTCATTTGTTGTGTTATGTAACTATGATGAACTTCAGCATGATTACGTTCGTAATTTACACATGATACAACATGTTCAAAATCTGTTCTTGATCAACGAAGTCTATGAGAAATACTTTAGTCAACAAGAATTCATCGATTTCATGAAAACAGAGCGTCAATTTTAAGAGCAAGAATCACAATGAAACGAAAACAAAGCTTGATATGCAAGCGAAGATCAAGCAACAAATCTCTCAAAAGAGCAAGAGCATCATCAGAACATGAACGAAGCTTCTGCAGCAAACTTCATAGAAGAGCAAGAGCATCATCAGAATGTAAGCAAAGATCAAGCAACAAACTTCTCAGAAGAGCAAAAGCATCATCAGAACGTAAGCGAAGATTAAGTAATAAATCTTTCAGAAGAGCAAGAGCATCATTAAAATGTAAACGAAGATCAAGCAACAAATCTTTCAGAAGAGTAAGAGCATCATCAGAACATGAACGAAGCTTCTGCAGTAAATCTCGCAGAAGAGCAAGAACATTATTGAGATGTAAGCGAAGATCAAGCAACAAATCTCTCAGAAGAGCAAGCATTGCAAGAAAATAAATCTGATCAAGAAGCAGTATTCATTGATTGATAAACATGTTTTACAGAAGATGACATTCTTTTTCGAAGTTTAAATTCTTTGTCTGCTGCTAGTTTAAGTCTGTCAAAGAGATTGAAACACTGATCACTGTGTAATATACATTGAAATACAGATATAACAACTTGCAGATACAATACACTTCAATCAACAATAAACTAGCTTATTCTTTAAGCTGTTATGCACATCATGTGAGCGCAGATCTTCAACGTAAGCTAAAGTAAATTCACTATGTTTCAGCTTTTACAATATTACAATCATTGCATGTACTTAACACAACTTAATCTTTCATTCATCTGCTCATCATACTTGATGTAAGTCTTTTAAGTTGTTCTCATAATTACATAAAATCATGATCTAATCATGTGTCTCTTTCAATGAGCATCATCATTAAGATCGAGATATGTTCATTGAACTCAATCTCAGTTGATTGAATTTGCATATTTAACATCAGTTGAGTACATGTCTAGTTTGTCACGTCAATTCATCTTACATAGTCAAATAACAGCATTCATATTTCATCATCATCATTTATCTTATCGAACTGATTTTATCGACTCATCATAATGACTAGCTTACGTCTCAAAAAGAATACCACTATTAGATATCAGAATTCTCAACTTGATGATGAGTATTCAACTTTCAGAAACATGACAGAAATTCTTAAAATTTTAAATATCAATAAATATCAGCTGAAGAATTTGACAAATCAAGCTGAGCAATGACTTGAAAAGCACATGTCTACACTCAAGCACATCAGATTTCACAAAAAGTTGACTATTATTGAGAAGAAATTAACATCGTTTTTGTACAACGTCAATTCACTTATGTTCAATGACTTTGAAGCAAATCATATTATCAGCAGTTTGATCACTATAGTTCAATGATTGCTCTTCAACAAGAGACACTTTAAACAGAAACATGTTGAAAAGATTAACACATCTTTCACTCATACACAAACTAGTTTAACATTATCTTCAGATGATCAATTACTCATCATCACATGCAAGATTGTAAAGATTCAACGAGCATCATCTGCATCTGAGTTTTCACAGTCAAAAGAAATCATGTCATTCATCAGAATACTTGAAGATGTTGAACTTCATACAATGATGAGTTTACACTTGAATCTGATCACTTTGAAAGAGATCTCGAAAATGAGCTTGACTTCAATTGAAGATGTACTTAATCACGATTTACACGATGATAAAGATTGATTTTATAATGTTTCGTTTCAGATGTAAATTGATATTCTCAAAGATGACATGAGCTACATTGAGATAAACACTATCATTTACATCACAGATGATGAGATCTTGAAAATAAATTCAGACAGAACTTTTCAAGCTGTCTTACGTGATGTCTTGAATCAATTTAATCGTGCTGCTCGCTTTAATGTGACTCACGCTACATCATATTCTGATAAATCAGAAACACATGTATGTAAACAGCGAACTAATGATCAGTGCAGAACTCACAGACAATGCTTCATCAATCTCAACTTCTCGTCAAGAGCACACAAGATTCATTGATGTTAACGAAAGTGAAAAGATTAACAAAGTGACAACTCGAAGAAATGAGATCAACACATTATCAATTGATTATGAAATAACAATTGATAATTTAATAGATCATGTATATCAATAAAGATTGACAAGAACTTTAGATTTCATAAAGCAGAATCAAATAAATTCTACTCATATTCAGAAGCAGTCAGCAGTTGTTGACATGAAAGAGAGCATTGCGAATGACACAGCTGTTCTGTTTACAACGAAGAATAACGTTGACTCGACTGATAATGCAACGTCTACTCATGTTCAAAAGCAGTCAGCAGTCATTAACATGAAAGAGAGTGATGTAAATAATACAGCTGTTCTGAGTACAACGAAGAATAACGTTGACTCAGCAGATAATGCAGCGTCTACTCATGTTCAGAAGCAGTCAGCAGTCATTAACATGAAAGAGAATGATGCAAATGACACAGCTGTTCTGAGTACAACGAAGAATAACATTGACTCAGCAGATAATGCAGCGTTTACTCATGTTCAAAAGCAGTCAGCAATCATTAACATGAAAGAGAGTGATGCAAATGACACAGCTGTTCTGAGTACAACGAAGAATAACATTAACTCAACAGACAATGCAGCGAAATCTGATAAATTTGTGAAGAGTGTACATTCACAGCGAATTGACAAGAGTGAAAATCTCATGAACAAGATTCACACACTCTTATATTTTTCTTGAAAGCGATCAAGATTCAATCATTCAAAGAAAGATACAATAAGCATCACATTAACTGATCAAACATTGCATTATAGTAAGTCATTAAAGTATGTGTATGAACAACAAACTAATGACAAGTGATCTTTACAGAGAATGATGAAAGTTCTGAATCATTGCATTCAAAGTGACGAAAGTCGAATGACAAGATGCAAACTCAAGAGAATGACATGTTGATATCAGCTTCAGATAAGTCTCACATCTCAGCTTCAACTTTTGATAACTCAATAACAGTATCAAGTTTTGAATTAAAGAATGATAATTCTTCATTGAATGAAAACAATATCATCAACTTACATCGAAATTCAATGAGTTGAGTTGAACAACATGAAGTAACTGTACAATCTTCATCTCAGCAGATGAAATCTCAACAGAACATGATGATCTTTGACACTTCATTTAAAGAAGATATCGCAAAAAAGTCAAAATATGTGCAATCACATGTGAATTTCAATGATGTTGAAGATAGTGAGAAGACTTTGAAAAAGCATTATGCAAGATGATTGAGATATCGAAGTTGATCTTGTTTCTTGATTAACAAGATTGAACAAACTCATGACGAAGATATCATTGACTGTTACAAAGCATTTTCATGAAGAAGACAGATGACGAAATTATGCTCAACTGTTTCTGCATAAATTTAATCATGTTGAATCTCAGTCACGCATACATTTGCAAAGAATGATCACGTCATTCTTTTTATATCAGACTTTTGAGATTTTTGTGATGTTTAAGATGAAAATGTTCATGAAGAAAAAATACAATGTCGATGATATGAATCTTGAAAAGATAAACATGAATGTCAGGAAAATTAAGAATGAAGCATGCTAATTTATTGATAAGACAATAAAGATGCTTGAATTGATTTGTCTGAATCGTTTATTGCACATAGCACATGACGAGATCAACAATGCTCATCATGAGAAGAAGTTCAATGAACATCTGAAAGAAAACACTCTTGATACTTCTCAGTCTAAAGATGCAAAGTGCTCTTCTGATAACAGATTGAGAATTGAATGTTCATGTGTGAACGTAAGCTCATCTGCACATCTCATATTGTTGAAATTTGTCAATTTAATTATCATTTCGTCAGTCTTGATTATTGACTGACTAAAGAAGATTCAAATTCATTTCGACAAGAACAATGATTTATTACGTTGACAGATTCATCATGCATATTGTGATGTCAAGATGAATGCGCTGATCATCAGATTGAAACAAACAGATATATATCTTTTATCAGAAGAAGAACAAGCTAATTCTAGTTTCATATATGTGATCATAATAAACATGTACAAGACTCACGTTGCAAAATTGATGAAAAGTTTACATCATTCTCAAAAAGCAAGTTTTAAAGCAAGACAATCACAGTTGATATAAAAGCTTTGAGATATGAGATGAGATTGATTGATCGTGAATGAGATGTATAAAAAGATGATTCAGATGTTCAAAATCATCAATCTGTTTAAGATCATGAATAAAAAATCTTGTAAGTGATTTGTTACAGATACACTCTTTAAATGATCTCTCTTTCAAATAATGATATGAGTAAACATGCTGATGATAAATTTGATAGTGAATCAACATGAATGAGTATGAAAAGAAAAAGAAGCTTATCGAGTCAATTTGAAATACTGTACATATCAAAATTTGAAAGACATGAACAAAATACATACGAAAATCATCAAGATTCAAGAGATAAATTCGAAAATCATTCAGAAGTACATTAAACAGCTAAAGACTGTGTGCAACACATTATGATTATGACGTGATGTCAATTAATTGATGTTTTTCAACTCTTTTCTTACAGATGTGAAATTGAATGAGCATCAAGATATCAATTGTAGTCTTTCATCAAGATTCAACAAAGTTGTCAATTTCTCAATGATGACAATCATTGATCAACTTTAAAAGAAGATGAATAAGAAAAAGCAAGATTGAATCAACAATTATTGCATTGAAATTGAGCTTCAACTCAACGTCAACAACTGAATGATGAAAGTTTATTGACTCAAAGTACTTAGCACATTTTTGTGTCTTGAACAACTTTCAAAGACACAGTTACTTGTGTTCTTTGAAGTAGAAGATTGAAATAAAAGATATGTTTGCTTTGAAATAGATCATCTCTACAACTTGAAGTAAGTCGAATCTCTCTATGAGAAGCACATTCTCGATATTATCTTCAAAGTGAACTGTAGCAAGATCAAAGCAATCAACATGCTCATCAACAATGTCTGAGACAAGAACAAGAAGACTGTATTCTGTATCATGAGTTCTTTGAATGCACTTATTCTTTATTGAATAAGTGACAAAGTCTTTACTTTCTGTTAATGTTGTTCTTGAAAGTTATCACATGCATAGTGAAAGAAAACATGTTCAACATAATTGCTAATGTCTAATTATGTAATACTTTCGACTTGTGCTTAAAGTCTCTGTGACTTTGATAACTTCAAAATTGATCAAATCTAGAATGATGAACATAGTTTGATTGTTTCAAGAAGATTCAAAAAAACTGCAGAAGTATTTAAATAAAAAGTCATCATGCTTTATCATTGACATTATCAAATTAATCGATGTTGATTACAATTTACATAAGATCAAGAAACTAGTTCAGATTGACTCAGAATGAATGAAAAAAGATTAAGCACAGATCAAGAAGAAAGTCAATCATCTTGAACAACATAAAAAGATTATCACTTATGACTTGCGCTGCGTAGATTCAAGAATCGAGATGCTGATATATAATAGACAGAATCATTGAATGTATATAATGAAGTTGACATTGAAGCTCAAAATTTTTGAAGATGATGATGTAATCAAAGATGTTGAAGATGATGATGATAATGAAGCAAACGACATCGAAGTCAATAACAAGATGAAAGATGACAACTGCGTCTAGATTACACAGTCTTATACATGTGCATTAAGAACGTGCAGTGTGTTACTAGTTTATCAATCTGTATTATAAATAGTTGTACTTACTCTTTCTTCTTTGACATTTATTGATATATTCATCAAAACTTATTAAGATCATGAGAAAATATATAAAATCAACACTAAGCTCTGTGATTCTTGATGATGTTGCAGACACTGCTTTGATGATGCAACAAATCTTCAACAACATATGTAACACTGCTTGAGCATAATCATAGATTCTCATTTTTGATCTTTTGAATAGATTCAATCAAATAACTCATTAAAGAAATCATGATTATTTAATCAACATTGTGTCTGAATGTGTGCAGATTGACAAAGATTCAAAGAAGCAGATGCAGTATCATTTCATAAATTAACAACAATGTTCATCAATATTGATTTCAGCTACAATCATTCTGCATTTATGAAACGCAGCAAAGTATAGAAAAATTCACTCATCGATGTAATGAAAGTGTCTATCAAACGTTAGCAATCTTACAACTTGAAATCACGATGCTCTGAATAAGCGAGCAACATTCATCTCGCTTCTATCACATCACTACTATCAATCATGAAAAGAAATAGATGAAAGACTACAAGTAAGAAAAGTGCGTTCTTCTCAAAAATTATGAGCATTGAAGTTTGAATCATCTACATGAAAATTGACACTCGAAAAGTCTCTTCATACTTGTCAGACGTTCACACATTGCAAATGATGCAAACATGAACACAATCAATGAAGATCTGAAGTACAAGAATGTAAGAATGTTTTCTCAAAGAAGAGAAAAGACGTCGTTAATGCATGCAAAGAATGCATGATACTTCATTTATATCATTCTTTGACTCAAATGTTGACTTGACTTCTAATGTTTGAAACTTAATTGTCAGCTCGCTTATTTGCGAATTTGCGTTGACACAGATAATTCACGTTCTGTGATGACAACTCACTAAAAACTCATCATCATGAATGCAAAAGTTACAATCTGCAAGATTTAAACTCATGAAAGTCATTTGCGAAGATTCTGACTTGAAGAGCGTACTAGTTACAATCATCGCAGCTGATTATCAACAAGATCAACGATGCAGTTGCTTGATTGAATGAGACACAGATGCACTTTGCATCGTCGTGATCACAATAGTCAAGTTTTATGATCTTCAAGCGATTGTCATTAAGATATTAGATACAATCGAGAATGCTAAACTCAATGACTTTCATACATTTCAAAGACTATATGTTTCATGACATCAAAGCAAACATCATCAGTTCAATGAATCTGTCTTGCAGTTTAATTAATCTGTCTTGCAGTTTAATTAATTTGTCTTGCAGTTCAATGAATTATAGATCAGTCAAACTTGCAAAAACGATAGACTGATTCTCAAATCTCATCTCATTTGAAGCTATGACTTAAACTCAATCATCAAAGTTGCACGTCAGAAGATGAAATGCTTTCTTTGTTTATTATTATATATATAGCTAGAATCATGATTATATACAGCTCATCAAGATATACAAGACGTTATCACTTGTATCTGAGTAGCTGTCTTGCTCTGCTCATCATCAACAGAGAGTCTTATCGATCAATCTTGCGCTTTGTCATCAATCATGCATCAAGTTCACTAATGTGATGAATTAACTCAATGAGATCATTCTGATCGCGTCTCTCGATATCTTCATGATTGCACATGTCTAAATCTTGTGAGAATGTTTTCTTCATATTTCTCGTATGAGATGAGATATGCAAGTCAAAATTATCACATTCTAACAAAGTTGCAAAGTATTTATCTGCAAAAAAGATCATCTTCTGCAAAATTTTGAAGCTACTTTTGTCATGAATTGTAGAAAGTCTGAGTATTCTTGTCTCTTCAAAGATAGCAGATAAATACTTGATATGATTGAAGATCTTGAATGTTCATGTCATGCTGATTAATGAACTTTGACATCATGCTCAACATCATCAACTCATGAACATAAGAGAAACTTTCTGTCGTTAAATACACTGCATTTGTTCAAGAACTTGCAAATCGCAATATCAAATTCTTAACAGTGATTACATCGAATGAAAAGAGAAAATTTGCAAGGCAATGACATTATATGATCACGAGAGCGAGATTTTTCTATCTGCTTTTCATATAGAGCACACGACTCGTTTTCTTCACTGCAAAATGCGATGCTCACAATCTTTTCATATATACTGAGTGTTTCTTGATCTTCAATCTTGCAAGTCAACAAAGATTCTTAATTTCGAAGATTACATTTAATGTGTCTTTGCAATTCAAGTACAATGACAGTTTAATCAATTGAGTCAGTCTTTGACATTCTGTCAATGTATTCAAAAAGTAGCAGCGTATCTGCTTTGAAATCAGTTAAGCACATGCAGTTGATCTAACTTGAGATTGAAAATCATGAAATGTCAGTTCACAGAATTTTTCTAGCAGCTGTGTCAGATTACTGCAAAGCTCAGTTCTCAGATGAATGAGTTCATCTACTTGCACATCAAGCAAAAACATAAGTCAAACAGATGATATTCACAACACGTTTGCAAATGATTGATTTCGCTTACATTGATATAGTTGACTGATCTCAGATTCATGATTTTGAAAATAACGATGAAATCGCGAAACAGCTAAATAAGTTATTGAATCTACTACAGACAACAGATATATGATTACTTGAGATCTTGCACACTATGACTGAGAACAAGATCATTGAAAATGCAACAACTTAGATCAGATCAGATAATGTGAAATTGATTTGAAATATTGCAAAGAATGCTAACGCATCAAGTTTAATCAGTTATTGCAATGCATTCATAGCAAATAATTCGAGCTTTGTGAAGACTGCAAGAAGTCAAAAGTAGCAATGAAAATGATGAAATCAATAAAAAAAGAATTTGAGTTGTTGTTGAGTTATCATTGAAAATCTAGAGTGAGTACAACGACGACATTTATTGTAGCGACGCTTCATACTATAATCTGTCTATAAATAAGTCTCTGTAGATATATATAATATACATAGATAGAAGAATTAACATATGTGACATAAGCGACGAAAGCGAGATTCATTTCAGCGCATATGAACAAACGCAAATTATATCGAGATGCAGTTCAGAGCATATGAATGAACGCAGATTTTATTGACAAAAGCAGAACTCAGTCAGACGAGCTCAGCTTAAATCTCAATTTTATTCAGCTTTAAGCGACAAATGTTTCTTTTGCTAAACTCTAAAATTTAGTTCACTTGACAAACTGCAAATGTGAGATTACGTTAATATCTGCAATGCGTTCTCTGTATTTTTCTCATCATTGATTTCATTGATCTTTGTGATACTGCGCTATTATGATGCTATCACTTGTTGAAATCATTGTGAAGAAGAAAGTGCATCGTCTGCATCTTGACTGTATCTTCGCATCTTCTTAAATGAAGACATTCAGAAGTACTATTTTCTTAATGACGAGTAAGCGAGAAATGACGCGATTAACTTTCGTCAAATGAGCATGTATTAGTTCATATGCTTGTCTAATCTCTTGCGTTCAATCATTGACTTCACTGTGTAGCATGATCTTGTTCTGTAACATGTTCAAATAAACATGTAGCGAGCTTGTGTATGTTTCTGTCTTTAGAGTTTCGATGCTTACTCTTTTGAATGCTTTTGCTACATGATGCAGAGTCTGATTCTGAAGTGTTTCTAGTTTGCATTCTTTGCTTGACAGTTCATCTTTCTTGTCACGCTGATGTCAGACTGACACTTCAAATGCAATTTCTGATCTCACTACTGCTGAGTATACTTGTCTTGCTTTTGTGAAGATAGCTTCTCATGTGAAGATTTCAAAATGACTAAGTATTAACATTCTTGTGACGTGATTAATCTTTATTTGTCGAAGATGCGCGTCTCATTGCAGTTTCATGTTCAGTTGCATCTTTAGAACTTGTACATCTGATTTCAATTTAATAACTAAGTTTTCTATTTATATGCTAGTCATCATGTTAAATCTCTTCGATTTTCTAGTGAAATACATGAGCTTGTACTTTTCTGATGCAAACGTTACGTCATGAGTGCAAGCTCATTTCGCACAGACGTTGTGTGCTTTGCTCAGTGTTCTGCAGATTTCTTCAGTGAATCTGTCATAAGCTAGAATGTTAATATCATTTACGAAGTCAAGCACTTCAATTTTAATTTTCAATGCTTCGTATTTTTTAATTAAACTTGCGTTGAAGAATAGAAAGAGAATTGATGAAATGAAAAATTTTTGCAATATGTCTGCATTTATCTCGCGTATATTACTCATTTATTCATTGAATATTAACGATGTTTCTTGATTCTTTAGAAAGTTGCGTGTTCATTCAATTTTGTAGCTTGACGTTTTTTTCATTTTCAGCGTATGCAGAAGTCTGACGTGTGAGACTTGATTGAATGCTTCGACGACGTTTAAGCTTAGCATGAAGATCACACATTTGATTTCACAGCTTCACACTGTGTGAACTTGATTTATTAGTAAAGTTAACGTCAAGATCATGAATCACTTACATCTCACTTTCATTTGAGCATTTGATAGCATGCAATGAGTCTCGACTATGTCACTCAGTCTTTTGATCATGATTAACTTCAGTGCTTTGCTCATGATATTGAACAAAGCAATGAGTCGATACATCTTTAAATTGATATAGTCGCTTTTCTTTAATTTATGTAGTACTATTGTTTGAGTCTTCTTGAACTGCTTCGAATAATATCTGTGTATTATGCATGCGTTGAATAAACTCGTCAGTACTGAGATTAGTTTTGCAAGACTCGCTTGAAGTACTCTGTTTGAAATATCTGAAACATTTGATGCTTTGTCTGCTTTTACTCATTTGATTGTCTGCTTCACTTCATCTTCTGTGATGCATGAATTGAATGAGACTGTCAGAGATATGAATGACTTTGCGATGTTGCTGACATTCGCTTGAGAAGATGAGAGAAAGAACTTTTCTCGCAGTATCTCAATTTTTTTCTCGAACGTCGTTGTCATATGATCGAAGTCGCTTCACTTCAGTGATGAAAACTGAGAAAGCTTTTTAGATAACTGACTTTCGATTCTAGCTCATTTTGCAAAGCATCATATCAATTTAAATGCTTCGCTCAGCTCATGTCTTTGTGATCTGAAGTGTGCACATTTCATTTGTCAAATGATCTTGTTTTTATGATCATTGTGCTTCAAATATTCATTTCACGCTTCTAATGTATCTTGCATTTTTCATATGATTTGCAGTCATTTTGATTTCATTACTACTTCAAAGCAGCTTTGATTTCAAAAGTCTCTTGCTCAATTTGATGACTTTGCTTAAAGAGTAGATTTCTCGATGATCTTCTGTAGCACTCTGATAATCTTGTAAACTCTGTCATTCATTATAGTCTTGTTGTCTAAAGAGTGTTTCAAAAATAGATGTATTTGCAGATAAGCACTCAATGCTTCTGTATTCATTTTTTTTCAGAGTCATCAAGTCAAGTTGCACTGAGATTGTTTGTAAACATAACTTTGTAATGATCAAAAGATGATTTAACTTCTGATGCAGATCAATTCGTATCTTGCACTTACGTGTCATGAACTGTATTTTTTCGCTGCTAAAGACTAAATCAATCGTCGTAAATTAATTGTGAGCTTCGCGAGTAATAATGTTTGATTTCAGCAATAATTTCAGTCTTGCATTTGTAATGACGTTTAGCAGAGTATCAGTTGTTGTATGACGAGTGAAGCATTTTCGTCTCTCTCAGTAAGAATGATGTAGATTGAAATCTTTTACAATTAGTTGTTTGCAATCATTCTTGAGTAGTTCATTCAAATGAAAAATGATTGAAGATCTCTTTATAAATGTAGTAGACAGTGAGCATGAATTGTAAACGTTTAGAAGTCTTAGCATCTGCGTTTTGTCATCTGCGTTGCGAGTTAATATTCTAATTGAGCAAATGTCTGACTCAGCTGTTTCTACTATTCATTGATTGAGTCTTAAATGTTTGTTAACATATATGCATGTTCTTAATTGAAATGACGAGTTTTTCACTAGATGAAAGAAGTTGTGTGCTGAGCTAAATGATTGTGAATCATTGTTGTTACGATCTTGCTTCTGTATAATTACTATGTTGAATTTACGAACTTTTTTGTCAATTAGAAATGATTCTTGAATTCTTAATAATTTTCTGATGTTGTACTGTAGAATTTGTAGAAAAGACTGTTTTATCATAAAGTTATTCATAGCTGTTGTTGACTCTGCAATGAGAAGACTCTTTGTATGCTTTCAATCATCAATGATCTTTCTTACTTTCTGATTGAACGTTTCTGAATCTGCTCAGATGTTGTCTCGTCTGAGTCACTAATCACGCAAGAGAAAAGATTGACTCATCTCTTCTTGATCTTTACTATCTGTTAAGCTGATTCATCAGTGATTCAACTGCATGTTTTCAATCTATCGAAAATATGTTGTATACGTTGCATGCAACATACATAGAGCACAATCTTTATGCTGATTTCTTTCTTAAACTTAAGAAGTTTCTCAGAGAGTTTTCTCATGACAGATTCACAGTTCAAGAGAAATGAGATCTTTCACTGCTCAGATTTTGACAGTTTACTTCTTAAGCATGAGTTGCAGATGTTTCATCTGCAATATGCATGTGTATTGCAGTCGATTTCTTCTTTAATCACATCAACATACGCTACTGTTCTTTCAAACTATACAAATGATGTCTTCAACTAGAGATTGACTTTATCATCAAGACATTCAAGAATCAGAACTCAGTGAAGAAGTGAGATTTTCAAGATCAACAATCATCATCATTGTATATCACATCTTGCAAACACTCACTTCACTTGTAAAGCATGTAACTCATTTGTTTCATGTTATTTGTAAAGATTTTTCTTGTGCAGATTGATTATGTCTTACAAAGATGTTCATATGCTACACTTTTAATCAGACAGCGTAGTTCGATCATTCTTTATTAACTCGCTTGTGTTTCTCTTCTCTTAATGAAGTCTTCTCATCAGCGTATCATCTATGTATAAAATGTCTGTGTCTGAATGTTTATTAAACGATATTAATGAGACTCTTGAGTTTGCTTGTGTCAAACTTAACAAGACTTGTGAGTTGTCTGTATCATAGTAACAGACACGCAGTCTTAACAAGATTTATACATAGTTAACATGTAAATTTAAAGAATGTTCGTGATTCAAGTTCTTTCTGCTAATCATTCTCAACAGATCAAACGCGAGAATGTTTTGTCTCAGTTCTCATCATCACGATGACAAGATGCTGAATTGAATGATTTTCATAAGCGATTTTTCTCGTAGTTCTGCATTCTATTTGACTTTCTCATCTGCGTGCAGATTGCTTTTTTGTAGCATGCGCATTGAGATTATCAAAGTCTGCGCGATCGCGAAAACTCTGCACGCGATCAACGCACAGCGCTTCATCATCACGCAGCATCTTGATGTTGTTCAAACTTTTGATAATCTTTAGATTCTACTGTAACTAAACAGTAGATTCGTAGTCAGCATTGTATACAGATGAGTTTCATCGCTGATCTTTATATTAACAATGTGACAAAGTTTTTACAAGTGATTAAAAATCACAGTTAATTTATTTATAATTTATCATTCTGAAATTGATGATTAATTGAAGTAAGTCAATCAAGATGTGAAATGCAAACTAAGAATTTACTGTAATTATATGCAGAATGACTAAGCAAAATGACTTTTAATGATGAAATTCAGTGAGAAATTCAATATTTTTTTGATCATCTCAATGATTTCATTCTACTTCAATAAGAATTTTCACTTACAAATGAGTTTCAATTCAGACATGATTGACTATGAAACAATTCATGAACATTTTAAAGCTAGAAAAGTCGACAATATTATCATTTAAATGAAAGAACTTCTTATCTTCAATCATCAACAATTGAAAAAGTTGAAGCAGATCATTGAAGCTCAGATCAATAAACATAAATGAGATGTCATTTATGAAGTAAATGACTAAGTTTAATTATTCTTCAGAAACATCAAAACAACAAGATCATGCAAAGATTTAAAAGATAAACAGTTAAAACTTTATTAAATTACTGTCAAAGTTGAAATCTTTTATTATTTTCATTTATTGATAAGCATGAAGCAGCTGCATTTAATGTTCAGTTCAAAGTTATTATGTTCTTATTTTGATGATCTTTTATTAAAACAACATTCAGAATCTTTCAAATTTCTCACTATTAAAGATGATGAACATTAAAAGATAGATGATATTTTGAACTTCAGATGCTATCAAGATTGAATATAGTATAAGATTAAATGAACAGAATTAAATCAAAACAACAAATGATACTATGTTGATAAAGAGAAATTCAATGACTTTGAAGATGTTTTGATCAAATTTCATAAGCTTTATTCAAACAAATCACGTTAACGTTAATTTGAGTTAACACTTTATCAATTAATCAATCAGAATTTTGCAGACTTGAATTTGTAAAATTATGATTAATCAAATAAGTAAAATAAAACAACATTCATGCAAACATGAATTTTCAGAGAAAGAAATAATGTTATGAATGTGTCAAAATTGAATAAGATCAAAAGATTTAATTTTAATCATTATATAATTAATGCTAGTGAGTTAATTGTATATTAATTAAAACTAGTCAAGATTTAATTGAGATCTGACTTAAATCTGACTCAGATTTGACTCAAATATGATTCAGCATCTTTTTTCTTCTTTAACATCTTTTAATCAGCTTTTATTGTCTTTTAAATAAACACACTTCTTTGTGTTATGAGTAGTTAACAGATGTTTATAACAAACATATTTCTTTATGTTGCAAACATTTTTTGAATCAACATCTTTCTTATGTTTCAACATGTTTTCTTTAAGATTAGCATTAAATATGAGTAACTATTATATAAAGCATGTTTTTCTTATTTTTTGTATCTTCTTTCTTCTGTATTCTTAAAATCTTAGTTATAGCTATCTTTATTAAATCAAACATTTCACTTACAGCATGATTAAATTGAATATTTAAACATGATTTCAACATTTTCTTTGTTGTTTCAACAATTTGCAAAGTTTCAATCTTTGATTAAATAATTATTAACTTTTATTTATTTTGCAATTCATTGCATTAAAGTATTAACTGTTCATTAATATCAAGAGAAAATTCATTTTTTGCTTCTTTACTTTCTAATTTTATTATATAACATTTATTCTTTGATATGATGTTTTACAATATTGAAATATCATCATTGCAACTTTGTTATGATTGTATTACTATTATCATGCTTGAATATTGAATCATCACTTTTAAAAAAAGTTTAAAATTATTAAAATTATTAAATGAATAAATTAAATTTATGAAAGTGATATGATAATGTGATATTCTAAGCAAATATAAAATAAATATATATTATGATAAAGTTAATTATTAAGAAACTCTTTGTGAGAATGCATTTCATCAACTATGAACAATGCATATCCGCAAGACTAGCTTACGAGATTAGATTGAAGAAATTACTAAGTGAATAAAGATAATGACTTGACAGAAGATGAAAACTCTGCAAGCTTTTACTTTCGTTTTTTAGCAATTAGTTTTATCATTAATAGAATGTTATCTTATTATCTTCTACTACGCAGTTTCACATAAAGAAATTTCGTCATCTTACAGTTTTAATTGCTTCATTTACACAAAGCTGCTCAGATAAGAGATGTTGAATACACAGTGACTCATCAGAAGTTGCATGATCAAAAGAAGTGATAACTTCTTTCACATTAAGAATTCATCATTTCATCAAAACAGATTTGAGAATCACGCATTTGAACATGCAGATGAGAAGTTCAAGTTGCAAGAATTTAATGAATAAACAGATCATATTTCTTGATGATTGATAAGCAAAGTACGCAAGCAGTTAAAAAATTTGAAGATGCAAAACGTACTGCTTGTCTTGCAACTTTGCATATTGAAACTTAAGCGAAAAACTTGATTAATCTCTGATCATCAACATCAACATAGTGATAATCACTATTAAAGCAATGCACATAAGCATGCTAATTGATCTTGCAAGTTTAAAGAGCAAAGCATTATGAATTATAACTTCTTAATGTTCTGACTGCAAAACTGCAAAGACTTCATAGTTGTAATATAATTTGATTTCATCATGAAACAAGAGAAGCTGCAATGATTTGCATCATACTTGTTAAAAAAGTCTTGCAATCAGTGATGAGATCATGTAATGAGCATGCATAATCATGATGAGAAACTTAATTGAAAGTACTACATTGAATACTTGCATGTTAAACTTAGCAATTCTGAAATTCACAACTTTCAAACAAAATATTAATTCAAAGTTGTAAAGTAGTGAATCAATCAAAGCATCATGAATTTTGAACAGTATTTCATCAGACTGTATGCAAATTTAAACTATTATATATTTAATGAAACTTACATGATGTACTTGCAAATGAAGATTAACAAAATTATTATGAATGAGTTTCTTTACATTTCATACATCTTTATCAATTATGTCAATCTGCTAAAGCATTTTATAAACATTGACTTGCATTTGCAAAACACTAATGCATTGTTGAAGTTACATTTGCAGCAAAGTGAAAGTGCAGTGTTTCAGAAGAGTTTTTAATTCTCACATGAAAAGACAAAGTCTATCACTGCAACAGAGAATTTGAAGTTCTCTGCTTCAAGCATGCAGTTTGAAGACAATGTGACACTTAAGTTCAATGAGTTTAAGCAAGATGTTACTTCATTCAATCTTACATGCTGATCATGCAAGAAACTGAAACACAAGATTGATAATTTGATATATTTTAACTATGCATTCAGACAAGAGACTCATAATCATGATGAAGAAATAAGAAAAGAGAAAGTCTGATGTTCATCATTGAATCATTAAATATAACTATGAAAAGATGATTATCACATGCATTGATGATATCAGTATTAACAAATGTCTTTGAAAAGATGCGTGAAACTCACTGTTTTATTGACTTTAAGATTGAGTGAAACTTTATATTGCAATCATGAGTAAAAGAGTGTAAATTATCAAAGAATCATGCAATTCTGAAACAGATTCAGATGATTAATGATTGTTGAATTTTTTGCTATGATACATATCAGATTGATATTGAGTTGATCAATCACAAGAAAGTTCATAAGAGCTGAAACATTGAGTTTCATGCTGTGAACATGCAAGAATATGATATGATTCTTAATTATTCATGATTAAATAAAATCAACTCAAATATTCGTTGATGCAAACATCATTGATTATATTGAAAAAACAACATTCAGCGTGCAAAGCAAATATAAGTTAATCTGTGCAAAACATTGAAATTTGTCAAGTTGATAATGCTTACAGCTAAGAAAAAAGAAGAAACTTATGTACTTTTATCTTATCAACTGCTATCTACAGATGACTTATTACAGAATGTAGATCATCAAATTGCAAGATGCAATGTTAGACTGATCACGTCAAGTTGAGTATTCAAGTTCAAGTCAAGTACTTGACTTGAAAAGTGTTAAGTTGAGTTGAAATCTTTTTGAAAAAGTGTTCAGTTGAATTGAGAAGTTGAATTCAAGAACTTAAGTTGAGTTGAAAAGCTTGACTTGACAACTCGACTTGACAACTCGATTCAATTCAACAAGATATTAGATAAATGTAAATAGCTTAATTAAACAGTCTTCATCATGACTTTTTATTGAACATTCTTCATGATAATGCAAAAAGATAATGCATTATAAATTTATAAAATTATAAGTTATGATTAGAACTTAGAAAGTAAGATAAGCGCTGTTCGCTAGTTGAACAGCTCTATTATTTTCTTTTCACTTTCATTATTCTCTTTCTTCTCACTACTGATTATCTCATATTCATCATGTTGTAGTTTCTTCTCATTCTTCTTTGCTTCATAATATATCTTTGTGTTATCATTTTCTACTATGATGAGATCATTCAAATTAGAATTTATTGCATGTATTAAATTCTGAATTTCTCATTCTTTGATAGTTGAGAAAGTAATGAATTCTGTTGTAAAATTCTGAAAAGCTGTCATAAAATTAGTATCATCAATCTGCTTTAACTTCTTCAGATCATCATGATGAAGAATTCTTTATTAAATTAAGTGAACTATAAAGATCATAAATTTTGATATTTCTTCGCTTACGTTCAGCTCATCTGTTATCTTTTAAAATTGATATTAGTTTCTACAATTGAAAGATAATGCATATAAATAATGCATATCTTTATTACTTTCAAAGCAATTTTCTCTGCAATAGTATTTGTATCTTGTGTTGCAGTAATATTCACATTTTATGTTACAGCAGTTATATTGAAAAGCTTTATCATCTCAGTAACAATCTCAGCATTTGCTTTGCATCTGATTTTCAATTCAAAGCATTCAACTATAAATAAATCAACGCTTTATTTAATATTGCATTACTGAGATGCATTATCATGAATATCTTTGTTCTTTTGCTCTTGTTTTATCTCGTCTCTTACATTGTCTTTCATTGCTGCTTTGTTAATCTCATTCACTTCTTTTCAAACATTGAATTGTCTTAATTTATGTAATCATTTGAATATGATTACATAATTGTTGTTCTGTCGCTTGTAGTATTCTTTAATCTCATTGAATCAATTTTCATCATGATTTCAACTTGCAATAAACTTTGAGTTTATGAATAGAATGAACATTATTTGTTAAAGTCAACATTGTTCTCTTGATAATGCATTTGAATAATGCAACAGTATTGATGAAATTTAAGTAGTTTGATAGAATATGAACTTGTAGAGAATTTGAGAAAGTAAGAGATATAACATCAAGTGAGATGAATTAATTTTCATGAAGAATTATTTCTGAACTGTTAAACAGAGTGAAAAGTATCTGTTAAAGTCAGCATTGTTCTTTTGATGATGCATTTGAGTAATGCAATAGTATCAAGAAAATTTGAGTAGTTCAAAAAAATATGAACAGATAGAGAATTTTGAAAAGTAAGAAATAAACTGATAATTCATTAAGTGAAATAAATTAATTTTCATGAAAAATTATTTTTGAACTGTTGAACAGAGTGAAAAGTATCTGTTAAAGTCAGCATTATTCTTTTGATAATGCATTTAAGTAATGCGATAGTATTGATAAAATTTGTGTAGTTCAATAGAATATGAACAGATAGAGAATTTTGAAAAGTAAGAAAAAAACTCATCAAGTGAGATGAATTTAAGTGCAATGAGAAAAATTTAATTATTATTCTTAACACTTATTTCTTAATACTTATTCAATATTTTCTTTAATTTCTTTTCTGATTTTTCAATCACTTCTTTTATCATATTTTCTTGAATCATTTTAGTAATCAACACTTCAATAAATAATACTTTCAAAGATTTAATTTGATTTAATTTGATTTAATTTGATTTAATTTGATTTAATTTGATTTAATTTGATTTAATTTGATTTAATTTGATTTAATTTGATTTAATTTGATTTAAATTCATACACTCTTGTGACATTGATTTAAGTTCGATTCATGAGAGAAACTATGCTATGTGTATCGAATGAACAAAACTCTCTGAGAGAGAAAATCACTCGTTGACTACATGATGACTTCACATCATCGAAACAATAAAATTGATACTATGTTATCAGTAATGAATCTATAGCTTCTATTCAACATGTGATGCTCAAGTAAACTCTTGATGAGAGTGTTTGTGCTGTTTGATTATGATGCATCGTCTTTGCTCTGCTCTTCATTGATGATATTTTATACAACGATGCTTCGATCTTTGATCTTCGATCGTGAAGTCGATTTCATTGCACTCGTGATGCTCGTGATTGTAATGTCAAAAACTGCGTTCTCTTGCTCAATGATTGTCATTCATTGAGCAGAGAAATATGTGATGAAAGAAAGATGCGCATGATGAGAAGATAAAGTGTGATTGTATTGAATAATTCTTTTCTTCTCTTGACTTGACTTGTATCACGTAGACGTTGAATAGATTGTTAGTATAAATGTGCGATCGCAATCATTCAATGTTTGACTCTGATCAATAGAAGAGAATGCGTTCTGATTGCTCTCTTGTGCTCTCAATTTTTCACGTAGATAGATGTATGACTTAACGTCAAGTAAAGAAGATGAGTTCAAGTTTTCTCAATATATCAGCGTGATCAACGAGTCACTACTTCTTTGAACACTGTAGTCACGACTCTTAATACTTGAAACGACTATTCTATCTGATATCTTTTCATCAATTACTTGATGACACTGTTGATGTGATGAAGATGTTTCAGTATATTGACGTGATCGACAAATTATCATCTCTTTGATCACTTGCAGTCACAACTTTCAGACTCAGCATCTGAATTGTCTAATCACTAGTAGTATCTTTTCATCTCTTACTGACATTGACATGTTATTAATCTTCTTCGTAGATTAATTGTGACTGTTAGAAGAAAATGTTGTCGCATGAGTGAAAACTCTGCATGATGACTTTTCTGATCACGTAATGTTCTAACATCGTTCAAACTGCGTCGAATTGAGATCTCTTGACTCTTCTGACTTCTATTTGAACACAGAATGAAATCAAAAGACTTGTAATCAACATCATGTACAGATAAATCTCGTTGTTGATCATTTTCAAAAATAATACTTTCAAAAATTAAGTTTATATAAATCAAATCAATCATTCTTGATAAACAATGACATGCAGCAAGCATGTTATTGATAATGCATACTGATAATGCAATATGACTTGTTTATTACTGACAAGTTCATTTTTAACATGTGCATCAGCATGTAAGACGTCTAAAAGCTCGATGCATTTAACTGATCATTATGTTATCAAAGAAGCTTCAATCTTTAAATCTACTACTACTATTAAAAAGATAATGCACATAAGTAATGCATTATTTACTGACATACTAATGCTTTGCAACAGAAAAGATGCTACAAATCAGACACTATTGCGTTGCATAAAATTTGAAAATATCAGAAGATTGCAGAAAATCTCATTCTCAAAATGATTTTCGAAAGACTGATTAAAGAGATTATGCATGATTATGCATAAGTTTTTTTTGAATTTCTTCATTAAGTGCATGCAGTTTATGACTATGACACTATTTAGACGCTGTGTATATGTTAAATTACATGTAATCTAGTCATAATCGCTGCTGTATATTTTTTCATTGAATAGTCACATTGATAGAGTGTGCATACGAGTGCATGAACTGTTTATATGATAAAGTGATCACATAAACAACTCAAAGTTGTGAAAGCTGATCACTTCAATGTGAACTTTTGACTTGTCTATATGATCATCAAGCTAAGTGAGCTAGATGAGCTTTGATCGATGTAGATGAAAGCTAATCACTTTGACGTGAGCTTTCAAGTTCGCTGTATGATCACTCAGTTGAACGAACTATATGAGTTTTGATCTATGTATTTGTGATGCATGTAAATCGATCAGAAAATCGAAAAATCGATCGATTTACTGCGTCACACAGATGTGTATGTGTGCAAAAGCTGAGTCGTGTCTTTGCAATGACTGTGTGAATGTCGTATATTAGTTGCAGCACATGCGCAAAGATGTTGCTGTCGTTCTGTATATATGAGCAAAGATTGTGTCATGTCTTTGCAATGTATGTGATTGCGATACATGTAAATCAATCTGATAATGCGAAAAATCGATTGATTTACTGCATAACACGAGCGTGTAGATGTGCAAAAGCTGAGTCGTGTCTTCGCAATGTATGTGTGTGTGATGTATATGAGTTGCAGCGTGTGCGCAAAGACGTTGCTGTTATTCTGTATATATGAGCAAAGACTGTGTTATGTCTTTGCAATGTATGTGATTGTGATGCATGTAATTTGATCTGATAAAGCAAAAAATCGATCGATTTACTGCGTTGCACAGATGTGTATGTGCGCAAAAGCTGAGTCATGTCTTTGCAATAACTGTGTGAATGTTGTATATTAGTTGCAGCATGTGCGCAAAGACGTTGCTGTCGTTCTGTATATATGAGCAAAGACTGTGTCATGTCTTTGCAGTGTATGTGATTGCAATGCATGTAAATCAATCTGATAATGCGAAAAATCAATCGATTTACTGCATTTTGCAGACGTGTAAATGTGCAAAAGCTGAGTCATGTCTTTGCAATGTATGTGTGAATGTTGTATACAAGCTCAATGCTGAGTCAAGCGTTGTCACTGCTCTGTGTGTGATTGCAATGTGTGTAAATCGATCTGAAAATGGGAAAAATTGATTGATTTGCTGCATCACGTAAGTTTGTAGATGCACAAAAGCTGAATCATGTCTTTGCAATGTATATGTATGTGATGTATATGAGTTGCAACGTGTATGCAAAGACGTTGCTATCGTTCTGTGTATATAAGCAAAGACTGTGTCATGTCTTCGCAATGTATGTGATTGTGATGCATGTAAATTTATCTGATAAAGCAAAAAAATCGATCGATTTACTGCATCATGCAGACGTGTAGATGTGCAAAAGCTGAATCATGTCTTCGCAATATATGTGTGTATATTGTATATAAGCTCAACGTGTGAATAAAACGCTGTTACTGCTCTGTGTGTGATTACGCTGCGTGTAAATCGATCTGAAAATGCAAAAAATCGATTAATTTACTGCATCACGTCTGTCTGTATATGCGCAAAAGCTGAGTCGTGTCTTCGCAATATATGTATATATGTCGTATATGAGCTGCAGCATGTATGCAAAGACGTTGCTGTCATTCTGTGTATGTGCAAGCTTCAATGCGTCAATAATTACGTTGTTATTGCTTCGCTTTTCAACTGTGTATGAGCTCAACGTGTGAGTAAAGCACTGTTACTGCTTTGTTGATGTTGATGTGATTGTTCAGCTCTTCTGACAAGCATAGCTTGCAGAAGATTCGTAGTCAGCATCTCATACAGATAAATCTCGTTGTCGATCATTATGCTTAAGTGAACATGCTACAATATAATTTTTACATTCAGCGCTCTGTCTTGAATGCTCTTCAAGAAGTCATTGAAGACTTTATGTGCTTCTTTATGAAAAGTAAGTGCATTACTCTTTCATATTATCACTCTTGTTGTAGAATTTTCATTGATATTTTGCTTTATGCAAACATCAACTTGACAACAATTCATGTCAAATGCATCATCATTCAAGATAGAAATATGAAATTTATGAAGAATTTCATGATGAATCTTGATGTCATGTTTTCAAGACAGACTAAAAAATGTCTGTCTTCATTAATTAGATAAACAGTGTAATTCTTGAAATCACATTTGCATTATTCTTGTGCATTATTCTTATGCATTAACTTGATTGTACTTTTAATAAGTACTTGCTTTAAATGCAAGACTTTTAATAAATAAAATGATATTGCAAATTTATGAATAAATTTGCATCAGAACAGTCTTCAAAAATACTTGAAATGAATCAGTAGACTCATTGATCTTTTGATCATCATTCTTGTTAGAGGTCAGCATAGAGCGAGTCATATGAGTGTAATGTAACGAGTATATAAATGCTAAGGAAGGAAAGTATCTAGAAGGGAAGGGTCGGCTATCTATATGACTCAGAAGAACATAAGCTAATTCTGAATAGAGTTGACTTCGAAACAAGCCTATGTTCTAGCGGCGAGCGATTGGCGATAGCTCTCAGAATAGTCATCAACATAGTCATCAACATAGTCATCAATATAGCTATCAACGAAGGTGCGTAGCTAGAATCGTAACATTACTTCTTCTCTTCAACGATTCATGTTCGCATGAATGTATTTTCTTAGTCTTGTGTAGAATCGAAATGTCTATTGTAGCAGGCTCACTATGCAAGGTAGAAGTGTCATTGAAGCAGGCTCACTAGTTGCACGCGAACGAGTCGGCAGATCGATTCACTGATAGATAGAGCGATGTGAGTAGATAGGTCATCGCATTGACGAAAGATGTCATTGTAGCAGGCTCACTAGTTGCACGTGAATGTATGATCAGATTCACTGATGAGTAGAACGATGAGAAGATAGATCATTGCATTGACAGTGTCATTGAAGCAGACTCACTGATCGACTTGCTCATCGAAGAGGTTGACTTTGAGCTCGTCATTGTAGCAGGCTCACTAGTTGCACGTGAACGTATGATCAGGTTCACTGATGGGTAGAACGATGAGAGCGAGTAGATCATCGCATTGACGATGCCATTGAAGCAGGCTCACTGGGGATTTGCTTCTCGAGATAGAGACTTCACGCAGTTCTATGACTGGTCTCGTTTGATTGTTCAACAAATTCGAAGAATCTCTTGCGAATCTGAATGAACGATTAATTCGCTGATCTTTGATCTAGTCGAATGATTTCAATCGTTTGTTTATACTCGCTGATCAGCGCACGAGTTTGAATCTTTTGTTTATCCTCGCTGAATCAGCTCACGAGGGAAGAAAGATGAGTGCTGCTGCACGGACGCAAGTCGCTAGACCAAAGTCGATAGAGAATTGAAGAACTACTAGCAGAAGCATTTGAAGAGATCGATGCAGATTATTTCACTTCGCCTGTAACGAAGGAGCATTTATATAATGTTAGGGACCAGCATAGAGCGAGTCATATGAGTGTAATGTAACGAGTATATAAATGCTAAGAAAGAAAAGTATCTAGAAGGGAAGGGCCGACTATCTATATGACTCAGAAGAACATAAGCTAACCCTGAATAGGGTTGGCTTCGGAACAAGTCTATGTTCTAGCGGCGAGCGATCGGCGATAGCTCTCAGGATAGTCATCAACATAGTCATCAACATAGTCATCAACATAGCTATCAACGAAGATGCGTAGCTAGGATCGTAACAATTCTTCTCTCTGCAATAAATATTTCAGAACTCAATAATAATCTTGTCTGAATTCAAATTCATAGTTTGATTGTAATACTTCATCAGCATTATTTATTTCATCATTTTTGAACTGATCTGTAATTGATCTCATTAACATACTCTTCTAGCAAGACTGAAAGTTCACTCAATATTTATTGAGAATATTGAGCATAAAAGAACATCTTTAGTCATTTGCGTCAATCTAGAAAAATTCGAAGCATTGTCTTTTCAAAATTATCATATTGAACATTTTTC
>JAABUV010001949.1_pt1 | contig 28985 bp, 31 predicted proteins | sample 5559971 | NCBI WGS metagenome assembly JAABUV01 (sample SAMN10711881, study PRJNA513362) | rock metagenome | isolation source: Antarctica rocks | place: Antarctica: Victoria Land, Knobhead nord | collected 2015-12-19
AAGGGCCTGGTGCACCTCATGCCGGCCGTGGAGGCGGACCCGCTGCTGCGCGCGGGCGTGCTCTCCGCGGCGCCGCACGTGGAGCCCGAGGCCAAGACGCTGTGAGCACCAGGCGGCGGCGGCGCTCGCTGCGGCGGCGCGGCGTGAGCCAGGGGCGGGAGGCGCTGAGAGCGCCGCTGCGCCGCGCGCGGCTGGCGCCACCAGGAAGGAGGGGCGGTCGAGCCGGGGCCGCCTCTTCTTGGGCATCAGGCAGGGTCTCTGCCGCGACAGCTTGCAGCACGGCGTGCCGGCTGCGCGGCTGCCCCGCAACCTGGTGGGCAAGTGCTGGAGACTGCCGCTGTGACGCCTGACCACGTTCGGCTGCAGCGGGCGCCAGGGTCAGTCAGGCACAGGCGGGGCGGGTTGGCGCCAGTAGGCAGCAAGGCCAAGGCCACAAAAAACGGAGCTCCTGGCACTCTGGGGTGTAGTGCACGCAGCCGCGCTAGAAGCTGAGGCCACCCAGCGCACAGTGAGCGCTCCTGCTGCCCGGGGCTGCTGCCGCGGCACTGGTCAGCGTAGGCGCACTGGCGCTCGGCCGCCCCTTTGTCTCGCCCACGCCGCTGAACAGGACGTCCGCCCTGCAAACTGCGAGCTTGCGGGCTGCGCACGGCTGTGTGGCTGCAACCACCTTCTTGGCACTGCAGCTTGTTGTCTGGAGCCGCTGAACTGCCGGGGCCTTGCTCGCCGCCCGGCGCCAGACGTGAAGGCGCTGAGCTCTGTGAACAGGCTCCGCATGGCTGTGCTGGTTTGTCAAGCATTCCGGCCAACGTGCCTGCACAAGTGGCCACAGGCTGCAGATCAGCCAGAGCGCGGCCTGGCAGCCAGGAATTCGCCTAGGGCATTGCCAGGGCGCCGCGGCCAACAGCAGGCAGGCTTCTGTACTCAGCCTTGACTTTGTCTCTCTCCCAGGCATGGAAGATGGCCCCATAAAGGCCGTCCCTTGCACGGATGGCCCGCTCGCCGACGGCAACGAGCCGGGCGGCGAGCAGCCCCCTCCTCACCCAGCCCGGTGAGCGCGCCACTGGCCAGTGGTGCCCCACCGTACAGTCGAGCCGGGCGGCCCGGCGGTGGGAAGCCGAGCAAAGTCCCGGACTGCCTGGCGTGTTGCCATGACTTGCACATGGGCATGGCCGAGTTGGGGAGTCCGACCGGCATCGGTGGGCGTTGCTGAGGCCGCCCGTGGTGGGACAACCGTCTGCAAGAGAACTGTGGCTGTCCAGTGCAGGCTGCGTGAGGCAGGCGGCCTGCAGCTTTTGGCATCTGGGCGCGCGGCAGGCGTGAGCGGTCAGCGCATGGGGAGCCAGCGTCCGGGCAGAGGTGGCCCTGACGGCGACCAGTGCTGTTGTTGAGCGCGCTGACGTGCCCGGCCTGCGCGGGGACGCAGGATTCTGATCAGCAGCTCACGCAAGCCGGTGAGCTACATCAACCTGGCCAAGCGCTTCCTGCAGGAGCACAGCGAGGTGCAGCTGAGCGCGCTCGGCATCGCGGTGCGCCGCACGGAGCCCCCGCGGGTTGCCATGGCCGGGCGCGCGCTGTCAGCGGTGGGCGGCGCGCGCGCGCGGCGCGGCCGCGGACGCGCGGGGAGGCGCTCAGCGCGGGCGCGCGCGCAGGTGTCGCCCATGGTGACGGTCGCGGAGATCCTGAAGGGCAGGCGGCTGGCGGTCGTGAAGAAAGTGGTCACCTCGCTGGAGTCGCTGTCTGGGGAGTACAGGTGCGGGTGCCTTCGGCAGCCGGCCCCACTCATGCTGGCCGCCGCCACGCGCGCGCCGGCGCCGGGCCCGCCCGGCGCGGACTTATGTGTCGCGCGCGTGGTCGCGCCTGCGCGCCTGAGCCGCGCCGCGCGCGCGGCGCAGGACGCGCCAGAAGCCGAAGATGGAGGTGCTGCTGGTGAAGTCGGACGTGTTCGAGGAGGTCATGGCGGACGTGGCGCAGCGCTACGGCACGTTTGACAACGGTGCGGCCCGGCCGCGCCGCCGCAGCCGCCCGCACCTTGTCGAGCAGCCGCGAGCGAGCGGCTGCCTGCTGCGTTTCCTTCAAATTTCCTATAAACGCTCAATTGGAGCCAAACCCCCCGCGCGCAGAGGCGCCGTACGACGACCAGGAGGACGCGAACACGCGCGAGGGCACGGGCGAGGTCATCGAGGAGGCCAACCTGCCCGATGGGCCCGAGGCGAGCGCCGCGTTGGCGGTGCCGGGCATGGGCCAGGGCCGCGCGTGCGTGAAAAGCGACGAGGACGGGCCCTGCTGAGGCGGCCAGGGGCGCCCGGCGGCGGCGACTCGCGCCTCCGGGGGCGCCCCGGTGCGGCCGGGCGCGCGCGCGCCCCGCCTCGGCGGCCCGTGCCGCGGCGGCGGGGCGCGCGCGGCGGCCACCCAGGGCGGCGCAGCCGGGCCACCCGGCACCCCGGCGGGCGGAAATGAAAGGACAATTCAGAGTTGAGCAGTCAGCAGGCGGCGGCGCTCACCAGAGCAGCCACCAAGCGGACGAGACGCGCCCGCCGCCGCCTGCTGTCCGGCCGTGTGCTTGACCGACCCTGTGTGTGTGCGTTGCTTCTCAGGCCAGTGTGTTTGCGCAACAGCTGTGAGGATTCATGCAGCCCAGAGCCCACCTCGCGCGCCCCTGAGGTTTGTGGTTGGAGCTGCTGTTTTGTCCGAATGACTTTGTGGTTTTTTCGCTCGGGGGTGGGGGAAGGGACTAGGTTTTCCACGAACTTGTCAGCTCGCCTGGGGGCGTGGACCAGCGTCGGCTGGCGGCAGCGCGGAGGGTTTTGTCGCCGTTACGGCGCACTTGCATCAGCAAACCGCGCTGCCGCCGCCAGGCGCGGCCTGGCCGGGCAGCCTGCCTGGGGCCCGGGGCGCGCCCTGCCCGCGCGCCCATGAGGCCTCTGTGCAGGGACGGCCGGGCCGCGCAGGGGTGGCCCATGCATGTGGGCATGTCAGGGCCTCGTCCACTCGCGCAGCACCTGTGGCTGGCAGCCTGCCCAGGCCGGACGGAGCGATAGTGTAGGACCTCAGTGTGGGTGCTTCAATCTGATCAGTGTTGCGTGCGGTCCCGACACAGGGGCGGGGCGGTCGAGAGTGTTTCTGAGACTTAGCTAGCGTGCGCCAGCCATGCAGGCCGCTACGCCCCCCTGACGATTGCTCAGTCCTGCGGTGGTCCTGTGTGTGGACGGGGAGTGTGACGGCGGGTGTATTTTCCCTCAGGCGGCTTCCCGCACTGAGCCTGTGTGCGCTTTTGGGTTGCCCCTGCTGGCCGCAGCGGGTGCATTGCTTTTTCCTAGCGGGGGCCTGGCCACTCGGGACAAGAGCGTGCGGTGCTGGGGCGCCGCCGGGGCTTCGTGGCAGCAGGGCACCAGAGGGGCCTCCGGAGCGGCAGGCACGCCCTACCCCGGTTAGATTTGGGCGTCTCATGAACTCCGTATGGCGGGCGGGAGCAGGGAGCCGGGCGGGCGGCCACGGGTGTGGCGTATTCAGGTTTGCGTGGCAGCAGCGGCACCTGCTGCCTGGGTCCCGTCAGCACTGAAAAAACCGCGCGCAGCAGGCATACTGGAGGCGCAGGTCGGGCGGGGGTTTATTCGGGGCACATGGGGCCCCGGCATATGCTTAGCCCGGGGTCGTCCTGCGCATAGAGGCGTGCGGCGTGCGCGCGCACTGCGAATTTTGGCCCTAAGTGAAGGCGGACGTGTGAGGTGTTCCGGGGGAGGTCAGGTGCACCTGCGATGACTGCAATGCCAGCCACGGGCGCGGCGTGCACCCCGAACCTCCTTGATCTGACCCCTCGGCCAGTGCCTGTGTCTCGCGAGCCCTCCTTGTGCGAGCAGTCTGCTGCGTGCGCGCCACCGATCCATGACTGTGTGTGTTAGTAGCGGGCTGTATTTAGTTCACCGGGCATGATTTGTGTGGCAAGCTAATCATGTGTAAGCTCCGTGCTGAATGCTGGGAACCTCGCAGCAAAACGATGCTCAGAGTCAGAAAGCTGCCCACATGCAGCTTTGCAGGGTCGCAGGCTGCAGAGAGTCTGCATGAAAGCAGGAATGCGTCAGCCCTTTTCCTTTGTGCATTCATGGAGCCGATGCATGGACCTGCCTGGCCCTCATGCGCAGGCGGGGCTGCCGGAAATCTTGTGCGATCGGCCTGCATGTGATCGTCGCTCAATGGCGACGGTGACCACGCGGGCTTGTCTGTAAGAGGTCCAGCATGCCTGTCACCATAGGGTAGATGGCGTCTCACAAGCCGTCCAGTTGAGAACGCCAGGCAGGGACAGACATGGGGTCACAGACGGCTATTCTGGTACTAGCACGCTGGCGGGCTCGCTACCCGTCCACGGCCGGCACTCCAGCGCAGCGCACCCATGCTCCGCTTCAGGGCCAGCCGTGCGGGCGTGGGACTGGGACACAGCGCGCGCCCATATGTGGCCACTGATATGTGACCCATATGTGGCCACTGAGCGGGCCTGCAGAGCGGATGGCCACCAGGCCGCCACTGCAGGCCAGCTGGAGTGCACCCGTGCGCCACACCCGGTGTATAAGGACCTGCACACGCGCCCCTGTGCTGGGCGCGGGGCTGCACACGCTCACGGGCACCCACGGGCGGCCGCCCGCTGGAGCGCCCTGTGCACCCCTCGCGCGCGCCCGCCAGGCCGGCGACCGCCGCCGGCGGCTGCGCCGCGCGGCGTCGAGGTCGTGCATGCCAGCAGCTCACGGCTGCGGGCGCGTCTGCACGACGAACAGGCGGCCGCCCACGAGCGCGCCCTCCACGTCCTGCGGCCCGCCGAACGCGCGCTCCAGCGCGGCGCCGACGCCCGCCAGCCGGCCGCCGAGCGCGCCGCGCGCGCGCGCGTCCACCGACAGCGCCTCGGCGCTGTAGTCGGGCGTGCGCGACGCGTACGCAAAGCCGCCCGCGCCGCCGCATGCGCCCGCGCGCAGCGCCGCGCTGAAGTTGGCGAACGCCAGCGTGTCCACCGCGCCTGGCGGCCGCGCGCGCGCGCTCAGCCCGCAGTACCGCGCGCTCAGTCCGCGCCAGGCCGCATGCGCATGCAGTGCGTCTGGCGCAGCGCAGTGCCTGGGCGCCGCTGCCGGACCAGTCTGCAGCGTGCACACCGCGCGCATGCGGCGCCCGGCGCAGCCGATGACAAGCGGGCCTGCAAGCCTCGCCCGCCCGCACGCGCGCCCTGCCTGCCTGCTCGCCCGCGCACCGGCCACCGCGGGCGCAATGCCCCACAGCCCGCCAGCCGCCTGAGCACCATGCGCAGGGCCGCGGCGCCGGGCCGCGCGCGCGCCCGAGGCCTTGTCGACAGACAGCCGCCAGGGCGAGCCGCGCGTGCCGGCCGCCAGCGTCTCCCCCATGCCCAGCGCGACCTCGGCCAGCAGCGCGCCGTCGCCGCCCAGCGGCGAGCGCGTGTGCAGCACGAACGCCGCGTCGGCCGCCAGCTGCTGCTGCACCAGCACCGCCATCGCCGCGTCCGCCTGCGCCACGCCTGCGCGGCGCGGCCCGCGCGTCGGCGCCCCCGGCGCCGCCGGTCTGTCTGTCGTCGCGCGCCACCGGCGCGGCGTCGCAGCAGCAGCCCTGCCGCTGCCCTGCGCGCTGGTCGGCTGCGCCCTGCTCACCACCGCTCTCGCTGCACACTGTCATGGTGCAGTTGGTCGCGCGGGCGGCCTGCAGCCCGCGAGCTTGCTCGCGAGCCGGCCTGCAGCCAGGGACCCCACAGGCGGTCTGCCGCACACATGGGCACCGGGGCGGCAGGCCGGCGGGCGTGGGTTGCGCGCCGCACGCCGCGGGCGCGCCACCCCTGCAGCCAGTCACCCGCGCCGCGCGCAGGACGGGCGTGGTGGGGGGCGCGCGCCGGCGGCGCGACGGCTCAGCACGCCGCGGCGCGTGTAGAGCGAGGCCCAGACGGCCGCGACCGCGGCGCCCAGCGCGCGCGCATCGCCTGCGGGCACGTTGCCGATGGAGTCGTACAGGCCCGCGCCCGACAGGCCGGCCAGGTCCTCCACATTGGCGCTGGAGCGCGCAATCAGCGTCGCGCCCGGCTCCGCCCACGCGCCTGTGGGGCCGGCGCGCGAGCGACCTGAAAAGCGGTGTCTCCGGCGGCGCGCTCGCGCGCGGCGCCGCACGCGTGCCGCGTCGCCGGCCGGCCGGCCGCCGCGGCGCGCGCGCAAGCTCGGCGGTGGCGCGAGGCGTCGCTCTTGACGTCTACGGGTGACGCTGATACCAAGAGGACGCCGTGGCTACCGGAGGCTGGGCACCACAGCAGCCTGCCAGAGTGGCCTGTGCCATCGCACGAGCAGGCAGATGAGCAGGCGGCCTCGCCGCTTGGAGGGGGGCCCGGGCCGCGGGCGCGCACCCGCGGCGCGCAGCACGTCGACGGTCGGCCGCGCGGCGGCGACAAGCGCCCGCAGGCGCGCGCACACCGCGTCCAGCGCGCCGCCGTCCGCGCGCGCGGCCTCCGCCTCGGCCACCAGCGCCGCGTGCTCCTCCGCGCCGCCGCTCGCCTGGCCGCAGCGGCGCGCCGCATCAGCTCACCCGGGCGCGCGCCGCCGCGCGCCGGCGGAGTGCGCGGGGCTCTGCAGGGGCGGCGCTGCGGCGCGCGCGCTGCCAGGGCGCGCTGTCTGCAGGCAGGCACGCTGGCCGGGCGCCGCGCGCTGGCCGGCGTGGGACGCGCCCAGCCTGCCGTGGCCGCCGCGGCGCGCCGCGTCCGCGCCTGCACGCGCCTGCGGCCCCGCCGGGCACGCGCCAGGCCTCCGCGCCTTCCAGGCACCGCCGCACGGCCGGGCAGCATGGGGCCGCGCATCCAGCGCCGCCGCATGCGAACGGCGCGGCAGGGGCCCCGGGGCGCCGGCGCGGGCGGCGCGCCCGCAGCGCCGCCTCCATCGCGCCGAAGGGCAGGCACACGCCGGGCGGCACGCCGAAGGCGCCCCCGCGCGCCGCGACGCGCGCCAGCTCGCCGCACGCGGCCGCCTTGGCGCCGCACGTGGCCGGCGTCGCCTCTGCCAGGGGCAGCACCGCCGCCTGCGCCGCGCGGCGCGGGCTTTCAGCGCCGCCGGCTGCGGCTCAACAGGCGCGCGCACGAGCATGGAGCTCGCGTGAACTCTCGCGCGGGCCCGCCCCTTCACGGCCTAAAGCGGTGCCGTGGCGGCGCTATGCTTGCCTAAGGCAGGGCGCATGTCTTGAAGTCAAGCAGGGCGTGCTGCAGCACTGCACAGACACGCTCTGCCCCCAGCCTCACCCTAGCTTCGCCGCTGGGCACGGCCGCACCTCGCTCGCTGCGCGGCGCGCCGGCAAGCGCGGCCCGCCGCCCGGGCGCCCCGCATGCTCCGCGGCAGCGCCCGCGCCGGCGCCAGCGCCGGCGCGCGCAGCGCTGGGCGAGGCGCCGTCTGGAGCGCCGCCCGCGGGCGCGGCGCGCAGCGTCACGCCCTCCTGGCTGGCCGACAGCTCCACGACCTGGCCTGCGCGCCCGGCGCCCGCGCGTCGCCCGTTGGCGCCATGCTGCTGCGGCATCGGCACGGCGGCCTCGCGCCGGTCACCGCCGACGCCAGCGCGCCCTTCTTGCCAGCGGAGCTCGCATGCGAGGGGAGGCCGGACAGCGTGCGCGCGCCCAGCCCCAGGCATGCAGCGCCCGGCAAACAGCGTCGGCGTGCCGGTGTAAACGGGACCATGCAGCACAGCGCGGCGTTGCGGATGCATGCGGCGCAGCTGCGAGAGGCGCCCCACGGCTGCAGAGCGCCGCCCGAGAGCACCGGCGCGGCTCCCGCTGGAGCCGCGAGCGTGAGGGAACCGCCGAGCCGGGAAGCGGGCGTCGCGTGCGGGTCGGGCAGGCTGGCATGGTCGACCAGTGCAGCGCAAGTGGGGGCCGCCCGGCGCACGCACCCAACAGCGGGCGCACATCGGCGTCAAGCGTGTCCGCGTCCTCGCACGCGATGAACACGACGCCCTCCTGCCGCGCGCGCACGCCTGCGCGCGCGCCCGCGGCGGGCCGTCGCCGCCGGCAGCCGCCTGCGCGGGCGGCGCGCGCACGCGCGCAGACCGGCCGGGGCCCGCGGAGCAGCGTGCGCCGGGCAGCGGGCGCGCGGATACCGCGGCGGGCCGCCGGGCGCGGCGCGCGGCGTGGGCGGGCGCGCCCGCCGACAGCGCCGCAGAGCGCTGGCCCGCGCAGCGGCCGCACTATGCCACCCTGCACAGCTTCACCCGCCACCGGCCTGTGCGCTGGAGCCCTGCTTGAAGGCAGCGCGCTTCCCAGGGAACAAGCACAGTGCAGAAATAGGCTCCAGCGGCGCGTATGAAGGCGCGCCGATGCAGGTGGGCGGCGGCCCGGCGCACCGGCGCCCGGGGAGCCCAAGCGCGCACCCAGGTGCGACAGGTGCGGCAGGCTGTGCGCAAGGATGACGCCGCGCAGCGCGCCCCCGTTTGCGCCGAGCTCCTCGTCGCCAGACGCGCCGCGCAGCAGCAGCACCACGGGCTCGCCGCCATCCATGCCCGGCGCGCCCGGCTCCAGCCGCTCGGCCTCCACCAGCCGCCCCACCGCCGCGCCTGCGCGCGCCGCGCCCGGGTCCCACAACGGCTGTCGCCTCCATGTCGGCCGCGTGCGCCCCGGACGCCCCGGGCCTGCTGGCCCTGAACACCCACCAAGCCCTGAGCGCCCATGCGCGCACCCGGCCGCAGGCTGCGTCCTGTCTTGTCGCGCACCGGCTCCGCAGCCTGCTTTGGCCGCTCAGCACGGGAGCGCGGCCGGGCGGTCGCTGCGAGGCGGCCGCCGCCGGCGCCGCGCCGGCGGCGGCGGCGACCACTCAGCGCGCATGCGCGCGGCCGGAGTGGGCTTAGGGTTGGGGCGCGCCGGCGACCAGCGCGTCCCAGGCGGCGCCGCCGGTGGCCAGCCGCGCCGCGCGCAGCAGCAGCGCGGCCAGCCGGGACAGCTGGAACGCCACGCTCGCGCGGATCTCCGCCTCCGCAAGCACCTGCCGCACCGAGCGCGCCTCCCGCGCTTGCTCCCCGCCGCCGCCTGCCCTGAGGCCGCGCGCCTTGCGTGCTGCATGCTGACGGTGTGCGCCGCAGCGCCCGGTCATGCTGGGTAGCGCGGCGGCGCTGGCGACGCGCCTGAGGCCTGGCCTGCTTCGGAGCCGCCTGCGACCTCGCTCAAGCTACTGCCCGCCGGGCGCGAGCATCCCGGTGCCTGGCGACAGGGCGCCGCCGCTCCGCCGGCGCTGACGGGGCGGCCGCAGCGCATGCTGTGCACGAGCCTGGCCAAGCCGTAGCTCATGGGGCTTCCGGCGCGCCTGCACGCGCGCGGGCTCCAGGCCGAGCGCGCCGCCCAGCGCCGCCGCGCGCGCGGGCAGCAGCGCCAGCACCGCGTCCGCGTAGCCGCCCGTCAGCCGCTGCAGCCGCTCCAGCGTGGCCTTGAGCCTGTGCGCCACGCCCCGGGCGTCGCGCGGGCCCTCGACGCCGCCCCGGCGGCCGCCCTCGCCATGGGAAGTTGCCCTACCCTAGCCCTGACTCACACGCTGCAGCCAGGCACCCTGTGCTAACCCTAATTCGAAACCCAACCATGAGCGGGCGCGCACCGCAGCGCGGGCTCGCGCTCGACCAGGCCGCCCGCGGCCTGCCAGGCGCCCAGCTCATTCTCCAGCGCCAGGCACTCGGCGGGCTCCCAGCCGGCCAGGCCCAGCTGGCGCACGCCCAGCACGGCCGCGCCCAGCGGCAGCGCCCACGCGCCGTCGCTGCCAGCGGCCGCCAGGCCCTCTGCGCCGCCCTGCCGCGCGCCCGCCGCCCGTCGGCCGAGCGCCGGGGCGCGACAGGCCGCTGTGGCGGGGCGCCATGCGTCAGCTGGCCCCCCATGCGCGGGTCGCCAGTGGCGAAGCTGATCACGCTGCTGCCGGCAGTGAGCACCTCCGCAGCAGCCAGACCAGGATGAGCTCCCCCGAGCCGCGCTGCCGCACGTGCGCGCAGGGGAGCGCAGGTCCCTGCGTTGCGCCCGCGCAACAACGGGGACGCGCGGCTCCGGCAGGCGGCCGGCCGGCATGCAGCCACAGGCCGAGCAGGCGCGCTCGGCGGCCGGCGAAACAGTTCCTTGCACAGCGCACGGCGCGCAGCCCTTTGCGCCGGGCGCCCAGCGGAGCGCCGGGCGCGGGCGCGCGCCTGCTCGGCCAGTCGGTTCAGGAAGGAGGACAGCAGCACGAAGGCCACCTCCTCGGCGCGGATGTCCGCCAGCCGCCAGCGCTGCCGCATCGCCAGCGCCGCCGCGCTCGCATCGTTGCGCAGGCCTGGCGCGCCGCGCAGGCGGCGTCACGGGGCCGCGCGCGGGCGGCCCCCGCGCGCCCGTACGCACACCGCTGGCTCGACCAGCGGCTCTCGCTGGTCCCATGGGGCCGGGCACAAGTCCGGACAGATGCCGGCGACCTCACTTGCAGCAGCCCGATGACTTTGCCGGACTCGGCCGGCCAACAAGCCGTGGAGGCAGCCGCGGAGTCGTGCGGGGGCAGCGCGCTGCAGGCGCGCAGGCGCTCCCGGCGGCGCCGCGGCCTCGCCGCAGCCGGCGGGGCGCCGCGCACCGCTGGCCAGGCCCGACGCGAGGCACGCGCGCAGCGAGGTGAGCGCGTGCAGCGCGTCCAGCGCGCGGGCGGCGCCGTCGGCCGGCCCGGCCGTTGCGCCGCCATCCAGCGCGCGCCGGGCCGCCAGGTAGCGCTCCAGCGCCTGGCGCGGCGCGCGCGCGCGTCATCATTAGGGTAGGGTAGGGTAGGGCAGGTAGCGCTCCAGCGCCTGGCGCGGCGCGCGTCCGGATTGCAACCCTTCTAAACTTCCACAACAAAGAGCGACCAAGAGACATCCCACATGGCCTCTTGCGTCAGCCGCCGCGCTCGCCAGCCGGCGCCGCGGCTGCTTAAGCGCCCGGCTCGGCGGGGTCACGGCGTCTGCAAGACTGCCATATGCTGCGAGCGGCGCAGGGTTCCTGCCGCAATTTCGCTTTCAGCAGCAGATACATGGGCGCGACGTGCGCGAGCGCGGCGAGCCCGATGGCTGGGCGGCCTGCGCGCGGCCGCGCGCGCGCCTGCAGCGCGTCGTCGGGCAGCGAGGGCCGCAGCAGCGCCAGCATATCGGCGAACGCGCCCGCGTTGAAGAAGTCGCGCAGCTCGGCCGTGAACGTGCGGAACTCCGCGACAAACGCGGGCGCGAAGGCGGCGCCGGGCGCGGTCACGCGCGCCAGCATCGCCTCGGTCGCCGCCAGGTCCTCGGGGCCGGCGTTGCGGTGCAGCTTGTTCTGCGCGGGCGCGCGCGCGCGCATCTCAGCTCCGTCTGCAAACAGAGCAACAGGCACGTCGGTGCTGCGTCAGCGCCGGTGGCAAAGCCAGGCGCCTTTGCTCCGCGCACCAGCTTGCACCAGCGCAGAGAGCGAACCAGCGCACTGTGTGATTGGCCTGCGGTGTGTGTGTCGAGTCGAGAGCAAAAACACAACATCCTGCCAGCCTCCCATGCGACGGGGTCCAACAAGGGGCGGGGGGCGCCTGGATGGTGTGCTTGATCTCCTGCTTCAGCTCGTGCGGGATGTCGCCGCGATGGGCGATGTCGCGTATGCGCGTGAGCGGCGTGGCCGCTGTGAACTCCTCCGCGAAGGCGGGCAGCCTGCCGCCACGCCCGGCCTCAGCGCACCCCCGCTTAACAAAAGCAAGGTCACTCTCATCCTACCCTACCCGACCGCACAGTATCTGCAGGCGCCCCGCCAGGCGCTGCCGGCGGGCGCTCTCCGCGCGGCAGGGTCCGCGCGAGCGGCGCGCCGCCCAGCCAGTGCAGCCGGCGCTAGCACAGCAGAGCCGCCCCGCCGCAGGCAGGCGCGGCGCCGCCGACGGACACGCACCCCCAACGACCCCAACTCCGCTACCGCCAGTCCGGGCGCCACCGCTACGCAGCGCGCCGTGGTTCCCAGCCCAGCGCGGGGCTCGTGCGGCGCGCTTGCGCATTCAACCGTTGGGACCGCCAGCTTCGGGGAGCAGGGAAACCTGCCACCCGAGGTCTCCAGCCGGGCTGGCGGGCGGCCGCGGGTAGGGCGGCCACGCGCAGGGCGCGCCGGGGGTGGATGCGGCGCGCGAGCAGGCGCTGGCCGCGGGTGGCCGCCGGGTCGGCCAGCAGGCGCTCCAGCGCGCGGAACATGTCGCGGCCGAGCTCCGCGTGGCGGTTGGGCCGCTGGTGCGCGCCGGCCTCCGCGCACGCGATCGCGCCCGTGCTCACCAGCTGCGCCGCAGCGCGGGGCCGCTCGCGGCGCCGGAGCCGGGCGCAACAGTGCGGGCTCGGCCGCAGGTGCATGGGCAGGTTGGCAACCATGCCAGGATGCAGCTGACATAGATGACGCCAGCAGACCCAACATTGCATGTTGTTGATCATGCACAGGAAATGGGCCTGGAAACAACCTAGACTCCAGAACATGTGGAGGTACTCGACATGGGTACCTCTGTCCACGTGATCAAGGCGGGTCGGACGCGCGAGCCTGCCCGGGTCCAAAGCCGGCACCAGGCGGCCATGGCGCGCGCCGGCATCGGCGGTACCGGGCAGGCGGGCGCGCGCGGCCAGGCAGGGCCCGGGCACGCCGTGCGGGCGGCTGCGAGCGCGCGGGGCGCAGGGGCCGAGCCTGGAGGTAGATGTAGACGTGGGCGAGCGTGTCCTCGTCCGCGCGCGCGTGCGGCGGGCTGCCCAGCAGCACCGCCTTGGCCAGCCGCAGCTTCCGCAGCCAGCTGCGCGCGCGCCGCCCCGGGCCCCCCTGAGGCCCGCCGTTGCGAGGCTCTGTGACGCATTGGCCTGACGCGCGTCTGGTGGCAGCAGGGCCCGGGGCGCATGAGGCGCGCCGCCGCGGGGCCTCTGACAGCCCGGGCCCTGCCGCCACCCAACACGCACCAGGGCAGCGGCCAGCCTGGCCCCCAGGGCAGGCTGTGCTGGGCCTCGAAGCCACGCCCTGGGGCCGTTTCAGGCAGGCACATGGCGGCAAACGGGAGCGAACGGGCCTCGCGATGCGCTGGCAAGGAGCAGCGAGCATGCCCCCTCGCACTGCACCTCGCAGGCAGCCGCACGACCCGCCCCAGCAGCCCGCACCTGCCCCACGGTCTCTCCAGTGCGCCCAGGACCCTGCCGCAGGCGGCCAGGCGCGCCGCGGCGCAGGGGTGCCCACGCCCGCGCGCTCGCGCTCAGCGCCGCGAGCGGCCGCTCAAGCGCCTCTGATCCTCTGACCTCTTTCTGAAGTCTCAAGGGCCGCGCGCCTGGCGGCGTCGCGGTCGCCCTCCACCAGCGCGCGCGCGGCGCCGTCCAGGCCCTCCACGCGCCAGGCGCCGGCGCGCTCGGCGCTGTGCTCGTTGCCGCGCATGAAGGCCACCTCGCGGCCCTGCCAGCGCTGGTGCGCCGGGCGCTCCTCCTCCTCGCGCGCGCCCCCCGTCGCTGCCTGCCGCCCGCCCGCCCGCCCCGCCCGCCGTTGTCAAGGCATTGGAGATGCCGAGCCCGCCCATGCCAGCGCTGGTGCGCGAGCCGGGCGCCTGTGCTTGCCGGCGCGCTGCGCAGGCCCGTGCGCCCTCCCCTGGCCCTCTGCACACGCGCGTGTTGCTCACGCAGGTGTGCGCATGTCGAGCTGTCCGGCGCATGCCATGCATCCGTGCAGCGCGCTGCCGCCTGGGACCAGCTCGCGACGCAGCGGCGCGCCTGCGCACGGCGGGCGCGGCCGCAGAGTGCGGGGCCGCGCCTGCAGGGCCGCCGCGGGAGCCGGACCAGCGTCGGGCACGGGCGCGCCGTCCGGCGACGGCGGCGCATCGACGGCCAGGGACGCCTCGTCACCCCATTCAAAGGTCACCGCCGCCCCACCCGTCGGCACCTGCGTGCGCGGTGCGGCGCGTCAGGCAGTGAGTCGGTCAAGCGCTCTCGACTGACACACCACAAGCCCGGCGACCGGCAGCCGGACCTTATGAACAGGAGTCAGGACCGCTGCAGCAGACAAGCTCCGTGTCATGAGGGGGTGACAAACTCAGGCCGGGTGGGGGCGGCGCGGCGCGCCTGCAGCAAGCGGTTGCCGCCTCCCTCCCACTCCACGTGGCCCCCACCAGCCACCCTCACGCACTGCCCCGGCTCGCACACCAGCACGCCGTCAGCGTGTGGGCAACAAAGCAGTGAAAGCTTTGCGGCAGCGCGGCGCCCGCGCCCACCTTGAACTCGGTGGCGCCGGCGGGCAGGCTGACCTCCAGGCGCCACACATCGCCTTCGCTCCAGGCCATCGCCGGCGCGGCGCCCAGGTCCCAGGCGCCTAGGGCCGGATCTGCGCCAACTATCTTGTGCGCCTCCCCAAACGCCACCTGCGGGGCGGACCGAGTCATGCCAACCGCCTGCTCTGCTCGGCTGATGCGTTTGCTACGAAGGCAGGCTCGTACCCCACGCTTGGTGGTGAAGCGGACCGTTGCATCGCCCGCATAGCAGACCAGGTGACAGCGGCGCGCAGGTCTGCTGCCGGGCCGCGCCGTCCATGGCCGTGCTCCTGCGACACAGCAGAGGTTGCCTGCACTGCGCTGGCAGTGACTGACAGTGCTCCCTGCTGATGCACACCGTGCCTGTTGCCAAGCACTGTCTGCTTTACCTGAGGCGAGGCGGGCGGCCATCTGTCAATGTGTGGGGCGGAGAGCAGAACACGCTTGCCTTTACCAGCACCACAGATCTGCTGCACTACCCATCGTGATGCCCATCGTGATATTGTAGCCTGTAGCTATATACGTTCATGCCAGACGGCCGATGGCCCAGCGCAGGCCGTTTCGCATGTGCGCATGGCAGGCCCTAATCGGGAAATTGCGGCCGTGCTCGGACGGCAGCCAGCATGTCATGCATATGCGCCGCCCCCGTCCGCCCCAGCGTCGTGCCAGGACAGCAGCGCCGGGTCGCCCAGGCGCCGCGGCAGCCGCCACGCGAGCAGGAAGAAGGCCGCCGCGGAGAGCAGGCTGGCGCCGCCCACAGCCAGGTATGCCGCGCCCAGGAAGATGTTGCGGCCGCCCAGCCAGCCGGCCGTGCTCAGCACCACGCGCTTGGCGCCGCCGAAGCGGTACGTGTTGTACCTGCGCGCGCGCGCGCGTCGGCGCGCCGCGCCGCGCCGCCCCTGTGCTTTCGGGAGACATAGCAGCGGGGGCTGTGCATAGCACTGCAAAACATCGCTGCCACTGGAACGCTGCCACATGCCAGCAACAGTTGACGGTGTATGCAAGCATCAACTGCACACTGCTAACTGGCTGACGTGACCCATCGCAGCAACTAAGGTATACTATGTTTAGGATTGCGCTACAGGTCTTACAGGCTGCTCCGTGCCACCCATCAAAGCAAGCACGGGCTCCAGACCTGCTGTGCGCGCAGGCGCGGCTGAGCGAGCGCAACGTGGTCGAGCTGGTCAGCAAGCTGCAGGAGCTGGGCTTCCTGGACGGCGACCTGCTGCACAGCATCAACGGCCGCGAGTACCTCACGCCGGAGCACCTGCGGGCCGAGGTCCTGAAGGCGGTGGAGCGCAGCGGCGGCCGCGTCGCTGTGGTGCGCAGCAGCACCCGCTGTGAATACCTCGCGAGCGCGGGCCTTTTCTGGCTTGAAGGACTTTTGAGCGCAGGTCTAATGCATTTCCGTGTGTCGTTTGAGAGCAGAACGTGGTCAGGGGCACTGCCACTCACAGCAAAGTGGTTGTGATCCCAGGCAGGGGTGGCAAAAGCATGTGGACCCAGCCTGTCTGCACCTCCTCGCCTCGGCAAATGCCAGCGCAAGCAAAGCACCCCTGGGAGGGCGTGCCCATTTGCAGCGCTCCCACTGACTCCGCTGTGGCAAGCGCGTGCGCGGAACGCCCCGCGAGCCCTCCGCACCAACGCACCGCATGCACCGCTGTGCGGCCGTCAGATGGGCACTGACCTTTGGTGGGCATAATAACTTTTGATGCCTTGTCTGCATCGGCGCAGGTGGATCTGCCGGCGCTGCTGGGCGTGGACCTGGTGCACTGCGAGCGGCAGGCCGCGGCGGCGGTCGACGCCGGCGGCGGCGCGCTGCGGTCCGTGCAGGGCGAGCTCATCACCCAGGGCTACTTTGACGGCCTGGCGGCCGAGATCGACGAGCTGCTGCAGGCGCGCCGGCGCCTGCTGTGTGGGGCTGTGGGCGCGCAGAGCCGGTGCCTCCGAGCACGTGAGGGGTGTGGGGCTGGTGTCCTCCTGAGTGGCCATGCGTGCCGCGCTTCAAGCATTTGGCATGTGCATGTCCCGCATGGTGAATCTCTGGCACGACTTTTCTACTATGCCAGCCTCTTGCATGCGGCCATGTCTATGGCGCATTATCCAGCATAGGGCAGGTGCGGCGGCGGAAAGCGATCTAGAGCAGCAGCACGCGCTGGGGCAAGAGCTGCGGCTCTGTGCCCGCTCGCACCCGGCGAGCGGCCTCCCGGAGGCCGTCAGCGGTCCATGCACCCTCGCAGCCTGGCGGCCGGCCCGTTCACGGGGGAGCCCGCGCGGCAGGAGGCGGGCGTGGTCGCGATGGGCGAGCTGGCGCGGCAGTACGCGCTGGGCGCGGAGCTGCTGCAGGCGGCGGTCGGCCCGCGCATGGGCGGCGCCATACGCGGGCGCCAGGAGGGCGGCCTGCTGTACACCGCCGCATACCTGGCGCGCATTAAGGCGCAGGCGCGGGCGCTGCTCTAATCCTAATATTTACCCTACCCTACCCCAGGCGGCCCGGCGCCATGCGCGAGCCAGCCACCACGGAAGCCTGACCCCGCGTCTCGGCCCCCGCGCAGCTGCGCGGCGCGCTGCGCGGCGCGACGGCGCCGCTCGCGCTGCCGGCGCTGCTGCGGGACCTGGACGGCGGCGGCGGCGGCGGCGTGGGCTTGGCCGCGGCGCTGCCGCTCGTGGAGGAGCTGGCGGCGGAGGGCGCGGTGCGCGGCGCGCTGCGCGCGGGCGGCGCGTCGTGGGTGCCCGACGCGTATGCGCACCGGCAGCGCGCCGCCGTGCAGGCCTTCTACGCGCAGAACGGCTTCATCGAGTGCGCGCCATGCTGCAATGCAGTGCTTGCCATGCTGTGATGCAGTGCGCACCATGCTGTGATGCAGTGCGTGCTGGTGTGCTGTGGTTGACATCGGGGCCCACTGCACAGGCAGAGTCATGCATGCATGGGCAGTGCTGACCTAGCCCGCGCAGTTTGCTGCTGTCAGCGCATTGTGCCGAACAGCGGTCCAGGCAGAGGGCTGTGACTGTAGTGTCTGCAGGGTTGTTGCAGGGTAATTGCCAGGGCTTCACGGTCCGCACGCGCAGGTATGACGCCGTGGCGAAGCTGGGCATCCAGGGCGCGCGCGCGCACCTGGCCGCCGCCTTCCCGGACGGCCTGGCGCTGGACGCGGCCTTTGTGGCGCCCGCGCTCGTCGCGCAGGTGGGCCGCCGCGCACAGGGCCGACGCGAGCGCTCCCTGGATACCCTGTCCCCGCCTGGCATCATGTTGGCAGCACCCCCAGTAAGCCTACTATCGACGCTCTGTGCCCGCACGCCGATGGTGAGCGTGGTAAGATGCTGTTTACGTGTGCGCTCAAGCGCCAGGTGCAGGCCCTGCAGCCGTGCAGGCTGCGGCCCTGAGCTCACGCATTGGAGAAGCCATGGCTGGGTGTGATTGTGGTCGATCATGTCCTGCACTTTGCTCACCCCTCCTGCCATGCAACGCGCGGCCGCCCGCCAGCAAACGCAGCGCGGCGACCGCATGGGGCGCGCCGCGCAGCTGCGCGCGGCCCGGCGAGGCGCGCGCGCGCGAATGATTGGCAAGAAAAGAAGAGAATATAGAATCAGTACAAACCAAGGTATCTCGCGCAGGTGGAGGCCGGCGCCGACGAGGCGCTCGACAGCGGTGGCTGGGTGGACGCGCTGACGCTGGCGCCGGCCGCGCTCGTGCCGCCGGACGTCGCCGCGCTGCTCGCGCGCAGCCCCAGCGTGCAGCGCCTGGGTGCGCTCCGAGCGCGAATGCCGTGAGCGTCGCGGCATGCCTGGTCCCATGGCGAGGTTGCCCTGTGGGTGTCTGTACGTTGGCTCTCCAGCTCACGAGCAGCAGCCGCGCAGGTGCCAAGGGCGGCGCCGACGCCGGCGCGGTGCTGGCGGGCACGTGCGTGGTCAGCGCCGGCTGCCTGGCGGGGCTGCAGGCGCGCGCCGACGAGGCCGCGCGCGCCGCGGCGCAGGAGGCGCTGGCCGCCCGGCGCTCCGCCGCGGCGTCCGCGACCTCCTCTGCGCCGTCGGGTGTGTGTGCCCGCGGCTCAGCAAGACACACCGGATCACAACACAAGACTACCACGGCACGGGACGCGATCGCGGGGCGCTTCAGCAGTCACAAAGAGTTGGCTCCTGCCTCCTGGGCAGAGCTTTGGTTTTGCAGGTGCTTGTAGCGTGCCTGCTATCCGTCAGCTTGTAGCGTTTGGCGTTCAGGAAGCCTGAGCCGGCCGCTGCGCGGTGTCAGCTGAGGCGCGCATGCGCCTGACGGGCCGCGTCTGATTGATGCATGGCTGGGTGGAGTGGAGGACAACAACATGAATGGAGGGCTCCAATCCGGCCGCAGCAAGCGCGGCGATACCATACCTTTAAAGCCTTGTCGTGTCTGTGTGTTAGCCTGTTGACATGACGACTCCCGACACAGGCCCACCGAAAGCCGCACCCGCGCCCAAGAAGGCCGCGCCCGACCCGTACGCGGCCGGGCCGGACAGCGACGACGAGCCCGGCGCCAAGGGCGGCCGCGGGAAGCGGGGCGGGGCCAAGAGCAAGGGCCGGCGGTGCGCTCGCCTGGCAGGCGCTGCCGGTGATGCACATGCACACAACCCCACATCTGTCTTGTTATGTCAACCTCAACATAGCCTGCAGCGTGGGTTGAACGGCAGCCTGCATGGCCACACGCGTTCATCCCTCCCTTCACTTCGCCCAATGTGAGGATGTCTTTTTACCTGCAACCTGACACACTTCATTGCGTCCACAAGCCAGTCCCACGCTTCCGCACCTTGCAAGCAAGCTGTAAGACATCTGCACTCTTTTTGCAGCTTGCTGAAGGCGTGCACCTCCCACGCGCCAGCTCGGCAAACACGGCAGTGCTGCCTGTCAGCAGGCGCCCACAGCGGCTGTGGTGCCTGCAGGGCGGCCAAGGGCGCGGCCGCAGGCGGCCCGGGCGGGGCAGCCGGGGGCCCTGCGCAGGCGGCCGGGGCCGCCGCGCACAAGGGCGCCGCGGGCGGCGCGGCCGGCAAGGCCGACGCGGATGCCGTGACGGCCGCGCGGCTGCTGAGCCAGGACGCGCTGGCGGCCATGGCGCGCCCCGCCCTTGCCTGTACCCCACGGTCGCTGGCAGCTGTGCAGAGTGCTGCTGAGCCAGAACGTGCTGGCGGTCAGAAGGCGTGCACCCCCGCCCTACGCTCGCGCAGCCCCCAGCGGCCCTGCGAGAGGTGCTGGGCCGCAGCAGCGCGAGGGCCGTCCAACCATGCACCCCAGCATGAGCTGCAGGCACCCCGCCACTCAGGTTGGGCATGTGCGCCATCCCCCATTCAGGAGCACCAGCGCAGCATCATTCGGCACGCCCGCCCTGCGCATGCGCCATCCTGTGGGGATCCGAGCCCCAGGCCGCTAAACCCTACCCTATGCGGAGCAGGTGGTGGAGTGGCTGCCGGAGGCGGAAGGCGCGGGCGAGGCGGGCGAGCTGCCGGCCGCGCTGGCGGCGGCGCTGCGCCCGGGCGCGCTGGCCGAGTACGAGCGCGCGCTGGCGGCCGTCTTCGTGGCCGGCGCCGAGGTGTGGGGCGATGCCCTGCGCGCCGGGGTTTGTGCAGGTTGCGTGCTGCACTTGAAAGGGGCGCGGGGGACCACGAGCGCACCCTGACGCCTGATGCAGATGGGGCTGGCAGGATGCCAAGGCGGGGCTCACAGAAGGCTGCAGGCGGCATCCAGACGCTGCTTGTGGGCGGACCCGCGCTGCAGAGGTGATTTGAAGAGCATGCACGCGTGCCCGCTTTGCATCAGCTAATAGGGCGCGTCCAGTCTGTGGCGCAGCTCGCGTATTCAAGACTTGCATGCGCAACCGCGGCGCTGCAGTGCGGAGCTGATGCGGTGACGGCCGCAGCGGCACTGGAGCGCAGGTGGCAACTGGCTCCAAGCGTATGCGCTCCCGCCGCAGACACCAGTGGGCAGTTGCACCTGCGCGCACCGTTGGGGCTGTAAGCGCATCACAGCATCACTCTGCGTGATTTGCAAAGCGCGCGCCGCCCCGCAGGCGCGCCGGCGGCGGCGTGACGCGGCGGCCAAGGCGCTGGAGGCCGCATGGGAGCGCCTGCAGCTGCTGGCGGCCGGCGTCGGCCCCGCCGCGGCCGGGGACGAGGCCGCGGAGGCCGCGCTCGCGCGCCACCTGGTGCGTGGCGAGGGCGAGGCGGCCGCCGACGCGCTGCTGCGCTACCAGCAGGCGCGCATTCCACATCAATGTAATATGCATGGTATGTGTGAATGTCAAGTAAACCCATATCCACTTTAAAGAGGAGGAGCGCCGTGGACGTGGAAGTATGCACTGCATGTTGGGTGGCGTCGGGCGGCGCACGCCGCCTGATGGCAGTGGCAGCTTAGCTGCGGCCGGCCTGTCCAGCCGCACAAACCTCGAGCAGCGCAAACCTCGGTCCTGGTACACGCACAAAGTGCCGCTCGACGCTCCGCGACGTGCTGCCTGACGGCCTTGTGTAAGCGCAAGAATATGGAGGTGCGGCGAGGGTGCACGATGCTGGCTCCCCAGTCACCCACCGCACAGCTACGCAAAAGAGTCTTACACTTAGGTGCGCTCTTCCTCAGGCCGCGCACGACGACAGCGCGACGGTCGCCGGCGCGGCGGACGCGGCTGCGGCGCACGCGCCGCCGCTCGGCGCTGCGGAGCGCGGCGCCGTCCTGGCCGGCCTGCCGGCTGACGAGCGGGAGGCCACTGCGGCCGTGCTCGGCAGGCTGGGCGGCGCCGATGTCAAGGTGCTCAAAGCAGCCCCTGACGTGTGCAAGATGCACGTCGCATCACGCATGCATGCGACACAAGGTGCCGCCAGGCTGAGGACATGCAAGCGCAGGCGACTGCGGTCGACTGCAGGTGCAGATGTCATGCAGTATTTGTGGTGCCCTAACCCTGCCCTTCCATGCGCCGGAGCTGCTGGCGGCACTGGCGTGTGCGGCACGCGCGGCGGGGCTGCGCCAGCAAATGGCAGCAGGCGCGGATGCCACCTGCAGGCCTGGTGCCCTGACCCTAGCCTACCCACGCGCAGGAGCTGCTGGCGGCGCTGGAGGAGGCGGCGGGCGCGGCCGGGCTGCGCCTGCGCCGCCTGGACCGCCGCGCCGAGCGTGCGGCGGTCGCCGCGCGGCGCGGCGCGCTCGCCGCCGACCTCGCGCGCGAGGGCGACCCCGCGGCCGCGCTCGCGCTGGCCGTGCCGCTGCTGGCCGCGCAGGCGCGCCGTCCCGGTCGGGCTGGCTTTTTTGGCTGGGGCCTGTGCTGGTGTGGTCGGGGCATGGCGCAGGCGCGCGTGAGAAAGGCTGCCGGTGGCGGGCTGCACTCAGGCTCTGCGCAGCCAATGACGCTTGTGTCTGCTGCAAGCACCTCCTCAGGTTCTCCAGAGTGTCTCAGTTGGATTCAATGAGAGAGCTATGCTGATTTTCTGCAGGTGCATGGCCACCTGGCGGCGGTGCCCGGGCGTGCGATGGGCGCCGTGATCGCCGGGCTGGCGCACGGGCTGCCAGCGGCGGTGCATGAAACCTTGTCAGGCTTTCACACCGACGTCGTTGCCGCCCTACGCGCCGCCCCCGAAGACGGCGGCGCCGGCAGCGGCGCGGCGCTGCAGGCCGCGCTGGTCGAACGGCTGCCCGCGCTGCGCGCCGCGGCGGGGTTGCAGGATACAGCCGCCGCACGGAGCGAGCAGGCGGGAGGACCGGCGGCAGCAGGCAATGGCGCGGCGGCAGCCGGGGAGGTGGAGCCAAGTCTGGCTGCACGGGAACCGCAGAGCGGGCACCAGGCTGCGGCGGGCGGTGCTGACTCCGCCCACAGGGACAACGGTGCAGAGGCAGGAGTGCCGCGGGGCGGCAAAGTCGATCCGGGCCTGCCGGCTGGGTAGCGCAAGCCAGACCCAACCAAGGCGGCCTTAGCGGAGCTGTCCATGCCAGCCTTTCAGCAGTTGCTGTTCCCTCACGACTTCTCCATCATCTGCACGCCAGGCCTACTTACATGTGGATAGGATAGAGGGTCAGATTGCAGTGGAAGGATTCGAGTTGATTGCCAGTTGAGCTTGATCGACCATCACGAATTATGCAGCACCATTCACTGCTCCCGCACAGGTATGCAGCATGAGCGTGAGCAGAAAGCTGCAGTGCAAGCCTGCAGACGTCAACCAGTGCTCGCACCAGCACGGACACTGATCACGCCATGGAAATGTCCTCAAGGGCTTCGCGCACGCATCCCAACCATCGAGCGCATGCCCATCAGGTGCAGCAGAGACGCCTGCACACGGCAGTGCCAGGTGCATGGGAGTTAGCTTGCACTAGGGTGGGAGGTTGCCATCCAAGACCCTATTAGTTAGTTGCACCAGCAAGTGCGCCAGAACAAGGCCTGCCCCTTGAGGAGTGCGGCACAAGTGTGCAGGGCACCCTGGACGGGAGCTTGGGGCGGGTGCGCAGAGACTGTGCTCTGTGCCCCTGAAAGCAGCACTTGAGCACACAGCTTGCCAGGATGACATAATTGCCAGAACTCTCAGCGACTTGCGCCGAAACCTCTTGCGCACCCGCCTGCACCTGGTGCGCCCCTCCTTGGCCCTGGGCTGCTCAGCAAGATCGTGTTATGCTCAGCGCACATCCGAAGCAAAGGCCCTTGCAGCTTTGTTAATGGGCCAAGGAGAGCGGTCGCCGTGAACACCACGGTCCAGTTACTGTGGCTGAGCACGCCGGTGCTATGTTGTGCGCCGGGACAACACCGAGGTAGTAAAACAGCTTGCGCGCCTCATCTCACGCGCGCGCTGGCGCGCAGATAGCGTGGCGTGGCGAGGCCGCGCTGACAGACCTGTGCTTCAGGCCTCGTTGAGTGAGCAAACCAGCGCCCTTGGTGCGGCGTGGAGGGCTGCGCCACGCGACTCACCAAGAGGCGCAACAACAGCGTCTGTGCGCTGCGCACCGCGCGCGCCGCGCAGTGCTGCACAGCGGCCTGCCGCAGCGCCGGCGTGCGCTATGCAACAGTCTCAAGCGCTCTCAGTCTCACGAGCTCAACTCGACGCTATCCTCAGTGGCGGGCGGTGCGCGCCTGCCCCGCGCTCTCAGGGCGCGCTACAAAGCCGTCTTAAGCACCTGCCTCTTCCTCAGTACACCTGCTTGAAGCGGTGTGGCAAGGCCGTCAACTGAGCACGCTCAGTTCCTGGTCTGCCGAACGCCCCGACTGTGCTGGAGGCATGGCCCCATGCCCATGATCATACGAGGTGCTGAGCACGTTGCGTGCACCTCGTGGCAGGGCCTGGCTGGCCCAGATCGAGGCGCGGGCGCGCACCACCGAGGCGGCCGCAACCGCGCGCGAGGAGGACGCGCACCCAGCAGCCGCGCCCGGAGCCGGAGCAGCGCCCGCGGTGGCGCGCTCGAGCGCGCTTGCTCAGGCCACCCCGGAGCTGCCGCAGGCTCAAAGCGGGCGCTCTAACGGCGGCGCGGCAGCCGCGCTGGCCCGCCCTGCGCATGAGGCAGCGCCCGTGTGGCCGCCCGCCGAGCGCACGCGCGACATCGGCGGCGCAGCAGCGGCGCGCTCGCACTGCCGCTTGACGGCCGATGACGGGGCTGGCATGCCTGGTTCGGGCGGCGGCGGCGCTGGCAGCAGGCAGCTCGGCAGCGCCTCGCAGTCCGACGCCACTGGCGCCGGCCCACATGCAGGTAGGCCATGCACGCCTGCCGCTTGCAGTACTGCCAAGCCTGAGAGTGCAGCTGGTCCCCAGGGCATGGAGGGCGCGGGCGGCGACCTTGCGCTGTGTCACTGGTCACTGAGCGCAGCAGCCCCCTCTGTGCGCCGTGGCGCTCACCGAGGGAGAGACAGCCGGCGGCGAGAAAGATGACGTTGTGCGCCAGCGCACAGGCGGCATGGCGTTGCGCACCGGCGATGAGCTGCCCTTGGTTGAGTGGCACGGCGGAGTAAGTGGCCGGCGCCCTTCCGTGTGCGGCGTGATGGGCTGCGCCGGGCCGCTCGTCAGTCTCAACCACCAGCAGTCTCGCCTGTGCGCGGCGCACATCACGTGCGGCGCAGTGCTGCGTGGCGGGGTGCCGCAGCGCTGGTGTGGGATCTGCCGCCGCTTTCACGCGCTCGAGGCTTTCAGCGGCAGCCAAAGGTGCACGCCTGCCTCGCGCTTGCAGCGCGCCCTGTTCCACCCACAAACATGTCAGTGCTCCGAACGATGTCCTGATGTCACCTAAGCAGCGCGACCGCTTGCGTACAAGGTTCCCAGGCCCGCATGCGCGCGCGCGCACGGTGCCTGGGCGAAACGCATGCTGCGTGGCAGGTGCTGCGACGCGAGCCTCAAGGCGCAGCGCGAGCGCGCGCGCGCCGCGCGCGAGGCGCTCGCCTTTTCGGCGCGGCCCACCAAGCGCAGGAGCGCGCATGCGCGCCCGGCCGCAGCGCCCGCGCCTGGCGCCGCGCCCGCGGCGGCGCGGCCCTTCCTCGCCCGGTTCACCCAGGAGATGGCTCTGATCGTCCAGCGCGGGCGCGCCGAAGGCGGCGCGGCCGCCGCGCCGGCCCGCTCCGCTCAACATGGTGAGGCGGCACTTGCATGGTCGCCCGCTGCACGCGGGCGCGACGCCGACGGCGCAGCGGCGGACGGCTTGCTCCGCAGCGCGGCGGCCGAGGGCGCGCCTGATGGCTCGCGCGCCCGCGGCGCGGTCGGCAGCGCCGCGCCCGCCGCTGCGGCGGGCGACGGTCTGCGTGCAGGTGGGGCACGCCGCGGCTGAGCCTGGCAGGGCTGTTGCGCCTCAGAGTGCTGCCACCTCTCGACCCAATGTGCCTCTGCAGCGCTAACATGCGGGTGTGCACAGCTCGAACAAGCTGTGGTGCGGGTCTCAGGCAGCGCTGGCGGCGGCGCTTCCGACCCTGAGCGTGCCGCGGCAGCTCCAGCCGCCAGGGCGCCGCACCAGCCTGACAAGCGGCGGGCGGAGGACGACGCCGCCGCCGCCGATGTCAATGACCAAGGAGTGCCCTCCGCGGCCTCGCCCGGCAAGCGGCACAAGGCCGCAGCGACCGGGGCGCCCAGCAGCGGCGAGGCTACCATGGCACGCGCGGCGCTGGGCACGGCTGAGGCGGAGGCGCACAGCGCTGCCGGTGAGTCAGATGAAGGAGACGCGCGCGCGGCCATGCGGCGCTTGGGCGTGCGCGCGACGGACCCGCGGTTTGCCGCGGCGCTGGCGCACGAGCGCGCGGACCTCGCTAAGCAGGTGCGCGGCTCCTTTTCCTAACGCAGTTGGCTGCAGTCCGACGCCCGCTTTTTGCAGGCCTGTTGCGCGCAGAGAGACAGCGAGTGAGAGTGCTGTGCGTGCCACGCATGTGGGCAGCGTGGGGCACGTTATGGTGAGCTTGGCAAGGCAGGGCGAGCGTGCCCTACAGTGTGATGTGCCTCGCTCACTGAGCAACTGTGCCTAGGTGCACCGAGCCCGCACTGAGGCGCGCGCTGCGGTCGAGGCAGCAGCCGAGGAGCGCCTTGCCGCGGCGCTGGCGCAGGAGCGCGCTGGGTCACGAGAGCAGGCACGTGGCATATTGTGCTCATGCGGCACTTTGCTTGCACTGCCCTGACCTGCTTTGCAAAGAATGCAAGCGACAGACTGTGAATGAGAGGGCCGTTCACGCCACGGACGTGGCAGCTTGCGGCATGTGTCGTGGCATGTTGTGCGGCATGTTGTGAGGAGCTCGGCTGCACGGTGCGAGCTCTGACAACCATGACGTGCCGTGCTTTGCTTGACTGGGAGGTTTGCCTAGGTGCGCCAAGCACGCATTGAGGGGCGCGCTGAGGCGGAGGCGGGAGCTGAAGAGCGCGCTGCCGCATCGCTAGCTCGTGCGGAGCTCGACCTGCGCGCGGAGCTCGACAAGCAGGTGTGCGGCTCCGTCTGTACATGCAACAGCCTCGTTGGAGGCCAGCTGCAGCGCGGCCGCCACGCGGCAGGGCCATCGGCCGCTGCACCGCATGGCGCAGCCAGTGGCACCGCGCGGTCGGCACACGCCCAGCACGCTCCGATCGTGCCTAGCCCAGCAGTCTGCTGCACTGCACCAGCCTGCCATTGCACAATTATAGAACAAGTGACGGGAATAGACTGCACACGTACAGCACGCTCCGAGCGTGCCTAGCCCAGCAGTCTGCTGCACTGCACCCGCCTGCCATTGCACTATTATAGAACAAGTGACGGGAAAAGACTGCCAACGGTGCCATGCATGCAGCAGAGTGGGGCATGTGGTGGCGGAGTACGCTGCGCATGTGGCAGGTGTGGCATGTGGTGGTGGGGCGCTCACAAGAAGTGAATGCAAGTTCATCCCACTAGGATGTACCATCTTTGCTCACTGCGAGTGCGTGATTAGGTCTCACAAGCACACACTGAGGCGCGCGCCGAGGCGGAGGCGGCGGCCAAGCAGCGTTCTGCTGCGGCGCTGGCGCATAGGGCCGCGGGAGTTGCCAAGGAGGCGCGCAGCCTGTCATGCATGTGCGGCAGTTGGCTGCACCAGGCCTGCTGTTGCAGATTTGAGTAAGCGACAATCACGAGGAAGACCGCTGTAGGTGCCATGCATGTAGCAGCACAGGGCATGTGGTGATAGAGCTGGCCGGTATGAACGCAAGCACTTGTTCAATGCATGATGTGCCATGCTTGCCGATGACGCGGAGTTGCCCAGGGCGGACGGTTGTACGCGCCCAGTCGTCCCAGGACATCAGTCTTGTGGTGCAGCGCGGGCGCGCCGATGGTGACGCCGCCGCCGCGCGGGCACACCCTGCTGAGGACTGCGAGGCAGCGCCCCTGTCGTTGCACACCGCGTGCGCTCGCGATGCCGCCGCCGCAGCAGCTGCAGGCGCCGCGCCGGCGCGCTCTGCTGAACAGCGCGAGCCAGCGTCCATGCGGTTGCTGGCTCAGCGCGCGCGCGACAGCGGTGAGCCAGCAGCAAACGGCTTGCGGCACAGCACACCGGGCGAGGACGTTGCGGGCACGTCTGATGGCTCGCTCGCGCCCGGCACTTTTGACAGCGCTTCTGAGCCTGGCGGCGCTGCTGGCGACAGCCCGCGCGCAGGTGGGGCATGCTGCTTGTCCCTGGCAGTGCTATTGAGTCTAGGAGCGCTGCTACGCCCCGACTCATTGTGTCTTCTCATGGCTGCAGCGCGAGTGTCAATCTTGACTCAGTGCAAGTTGTTCTGCGGGCCTCAGGCAGCGCTGGCGGCAGTGATGCCGACCCTGCGCGCGCCGCCCCGGCCACGGCAGCACTGGCCACGGCAGCCGGTGCTAAGGCGCGCCGCAAGGCCGGCAAGCGGCGGGCGGCCGCGGGCGATGAGGCAAGTCGCAGCGCATATCCGAGCGGATTGCCCCCCGAGGGCAGGCCCGGCAAGCGGCACAGGGCCGCGGCGGCCGGGATACGCGGCGGTGCCGAGGCAGTCGTCGCGCGTGCGGCGCTGGGCGCGGCTGAGGCCGTGGCACACTTTGCTGGCGAGGCAGTCGATGAGGACGACGATGAAGGAGACGCGCGCGGCGCACTGCGCCGTCTGGGCGTGCGCAACGCAGACCCGCGCTTTGCGGCGGCGCTGGCGCATGAGTGCACGGACTTTGCCGAGCAGGCGCGCAGCTTATGAATGTGTGCGGTGGTTGGCTGCGCTCCAGCAGCCTGCTCTCGCATGGTCCGCTGCACGGCCGACAGAGAGTGAGCGCACTGTACACTGCCTGCATGTGTGCGGCATGGGGCATGTCATGGTGACATGCAAGCGTGCCCCACAGCGTGCCGCGCCTTGCCGATCGAGCAGTTCTGCCAGGTGGACCAAGCACGCGCGGAGGCACGCGAGACAGAGGCAGCAGCCGAGCAGCGCTTTGCGGCGGCGCTGGCGCTCGAGCGCGCGGAGCTCGACAAGCAGGTGCAGCACAGTCTATGTGTGCAGCAGTGCGGCAGTGCTGCGCCGCTCTGGCTTGCTTTATCGGACGGCGCATGCGCCAGACAATGGTGTGAGACGGCTGCACACGACAAGCAGATGTGACAGCATGGGGCACGAAGAAAGTCAGCCGGAGCTAAGGCAAGCTGTCTCTCATTATGTGCCATGCCCTGCTGATCGAGGTAATGTTGCCCAGGTGGACCAAGTGCGCTTTGAGGCGCGCGTGGTGGAGGCAGCAGCCGAGCAGCGCATCGCCGCAGCACTGGCGCTCCAGCGTGCGGAGCTTGTCACGCAGGCGTGCAACTGGCTGTGCATGTAAGACTGCATTACGGATGTTTGCTGCACTGCCCTGGCCTGCTTTGGTGCACTGTGTGCGCACCAGACTGCGAGTGGGGCCAGCTGTGCACGCACGTCATGCGCGTGGCAGCGTGGGCAATGGAGATGAGCTGCAGTGCTCAGAAGCGGCCATCCTACTCATGATGCCTTGCTGATCGAGCAAGTCTGCCTAGGTGCACCAAGCACGCGCTGAGGCGCGCGCGGCGGAGGCAGCGGCTGAGGAGCGCCTTGCCGCGGCGCTGGCGCTTGAGCGCACGGAGCTTGACAAGCAGGTGAGGAGCTTTTTGTGCATGTGCTGCAGCAGGCTGCAACGCCTGGGCTTGGTCCTGCAGCATGTGTATGCGATTGACCGTGAGTGAGACCGCTGCACATCCTCTGCTTTTGGCAGCATGGGGCATGGGGTAGTGGAGGCAAGCGCTTGTCTTTTCATATTGTGTTTCTGCGCTGCTGACCGAGCGCTACTCTCTGCCCAGGTGCAGCAAGCGCGCGCCGAGGCGCGCGCCGAGGCGGAGGCGGC
>JAABUV010001950.1_pt1 | contig 28968 bp, 47 predicted proteins | sample 5559971 | NCBI WGS metagenome assembly JAABUV01 (sample SAMN10711881, study PRJNA513362) | rock metagenome | isolation source: Antarctica rocks | place: Antarctica: Victoria Land, Knobhead nord | collected 2015-12-19
GCGGCGAGCGCGCGCCTGCGCGAGGAGGAGGCGCTGCTGCGCAAGCGCGCGCTGGGCGCGCTGGAGGCGCTGAAGGCGGCTGGCTCGCCGCGCGCGCCCAAGGATGCGGCCAAGGTGGACGCGGTTGAGCCTGCGGGCGGGCTGGCCAACGGCGGCGCTGCAGCCGAGCCTGAGCCCGAGGATGGGCCGCCGGACGGCGGCGCCGCAGGGGGCGGCGGGAGCCGCAAGGCGTCGAGGGCGAGCCCGGCGCCGCGAGCGCTGAGGGCGAGCCTAGCGCGAAGCACAAGAAGCACAAGAAGCACAAAAAGGTGAAAAGGGAAATGCGGGAGCGGCGGCGGGCGGAGGCGGCTGCTGGCGCCGAGCCTGAACCGGCCGCGGGCGCCGCGCTCGAGGTGGCCGCCGCGGAGGAGCCGGATGCGACATGATGTGCGTGCGCTGAGCTGCCCTGTGCACCGCTCTGGCGCATTTGCGCTGCCCTGCTTTTGACCGCTTGCAAGGTTGTTACACGACACATAGTTGAGCCGCGCAGCCGGCAGTCCTGCTCAGCTGACCGTCCTTACCTGTAGAGGCGTTCCTTGCAGCCTGCTTCTGCAACTGTAAGCACGTGCACGGTAGATGATGGCAGGTAGCCTGTGGGGATGCCCTTGTATCCCATCGTTGCCCTTCCGCCAGTTGTTATGGCTGCGTTTGGCTGAGAAGCGCGCAGCACATATGTTCAGAAACGCATTGCTTAGGGTGTCTCAGCAGCCCTGGCGGGCGCTTCTGGCGCACCTGCGGCCAGCGCGCCGAGCTGTATAGCCAGGCCTCGTCCGCGGACACGAACGCGGTGTAGCGCCGCGCAAGGTGTGGCAGCAGGTGGCCGCGCGAGTCGACGAGCGCCGCTGTCCTTCCCGCTCGCGCCAGGGGTCTCCTGGCGCCAGAGCCCTGCGAAGGGCATACGTGGCTGTGTGCGCAGCTGCGCATCATAGCTTGCACTGCTTTCTGTCATGAAGCCACCTCGAAACGGCTTCAAGTTAATAGGTGATTTAGGGCAAAGTGGCAATTTATGAGGTATGTGTCCGTGAGCCCGCAAGCCACACTGCGCACAGGCCTGCGGCGAGGCGCAGCGCACGGCAGCGTGCGCGACCTCCCAGTTGTTTAGGCGGCACGGAAGGAAGTCCTGCTCGTATTGCTCCGCTGCACAACAGAGCCAGGCTTGCTGAACAAGCTGCGGTTGATAGCAGGCACGCAACACTGTCTTACACTGAATGGAGGTTACCTGCGTAGCACGTAGACATCCTTGCTCGGCTTGTGCGATGAGCTATTTTCAGACTTTGCCTGTCACCAGCTGTGCTTGTAACCCTCATCCTCAGCAGGTCTTTGGCTTAAACTCCCTGGTTCCGTTCCGAGGTGTGCGATAAAAAATAAGTTGTCAGTAAAGAAAAGTGGCAGCCTTGGAGCAAAACGCAGCGGCTGGACTGCTGCGCTGCCATGAACAGCGCAATGCGTGTTTGCGTGGGTCACTCAGTGCGAGGTGGAGCAGCTGGTGGGTCGTTCCAGCGGCAGCGTACCCCGCAAGCACCCCACAGCAGGCAATGCTGCCCGTCGCTGGCGCAAGCTGTTGGGCCGTGCTTGCACCCCTCGGCCTTTCGACGGAAGAGCAGCCTGGCAGCGTCTGCGAGCCAAGGCGAACTGGAAGACGTCATCTCCCTGCTCCAGGCGCGCGGCCTAGCCTGATATCTCTGAGCTTCTCAGCTGTGAGCGGCAGTGCTGGGCGCTGCGCAGCCATACTTGTACGCACCTGTTTCGGCCACACTGTAAGCAGCGGCAGGTCACAGTACAAGACGCTCAGGCACTGGCTTATTACTTTTGCAGGCGCAGCCCGGTACAGAAGCAAGCCTTGGCACGGAGGCCTGGCTGCTCAAAGTCCAGGAGCAGGTACAGCCCCGCTGCCCTGCCCTGACGTGCGCTTTTGCAGTCTTTCAGCATTGTTTCACTGCAGCGCGTACGCGTGTGACGTGCCTATATTGACACGTCTAACCTGTGCAGGGCCGCGCGCTTGCGGGGAACCTGGCAGAGCTGCAGCAGGAGAATGCAGGCAGTGCGGCGCGGCTGGCTGCGCTGCAGCGCGAGCGCGACGCGGCGCGCCAGGAGCTGGCAGAGACGCGGAGCGCGCTGGCTGACGCATTTGAGCACCTCGAGGGCGGCGACTTTGAGGCGCAGGCAAGCAGACTTCAGGGGAGTGTTTCAGTTGTATGTTCCGCACACTTTCTCACTTGTATGTACCGCACACAGTTCTATAAGCGCTACGCGCCCTCAGGCCCTGAGCTGAACCCAAGATGGACTACCTGTGGGACTGCCTGCTTTGGATGTGACAGTCACCAAGTTTGGACCAGGTTAGACTGGTCATGACCCTCTCGCAACGTATGCCTTCCTTTACGCTCAAGCACACACACCGGGATTCCCTCACGACGAACTGCTCTGGGTTGTGCAGGGTGGCGAGGCTCTACGCGCGGAGCTTGAGCGGCAGGCTGCTGCGCTGGAAGCCCTGCGGCTGGACCTCACTGCGGGAGAGACCAAGAGCGCGGCGGAAAGGGAGGCCATGTCGTCACGGTGAGAGCCTTGCTTTTTGGTCGCGCTGTTCGCCGCAGTCTGCATGCATGCATGCATGCATCATGCTGGTCACCTTTTTCAGAGAACAGAAGGCATGCGCAGGTGTCTGTCGAGTAGCTCGGCAGTGCTCTTTATTAAGTGCCTCTCTGCTCCCGCAAGCCAAGCAGGACCAAGCCAAGCAGGAGCCGTGTCGAGAAGCGGTTATTAGCAAATGCAGCGGCTGCGGCTGCAGCCTGGCGGAGCAGCATGCGGCGCTCCTGAGGAGGGCGCAGGCAGGCACTTGACCCAATGCCCCGCTTGCTGCAGGCTGGAGGAGCTGCAGAAGGAGCTTGAGGAGCTGCGGGGAGAGCATGAGAGGCTGCAGGACGACCATGAGGACCTGCAGGAAGAGCTTGATAGCGCGCAAGAGGAGCTTGAGGACGCTGAGACGGAGCTCGAGGACGCTGGGGATTGGGAGGAGAGGAGGGATGAGCGGGAAGCTGAGCTGGAGGCCGCGCAAGATCAAGCCGCAGCTGCACAGGTGCCTCGTGAGACACAAGCTGTGAGCTGATGTGATGCATGCGCATGCGCTGCTGCGAGAGCCTGTCCAGGGCAGTGATGGAGCGGCGCGCTGTTGGCTGACTCAGGACCAAACAGAGAGTGCGCGTGCTGTGACAGGCAATGTACATGTGCATGGGTGTGGCCCTTCTTCACGTGCTGCTGTGTCCCTGACCAGGCAGCGAGTGGTCCGACGCGCCGGCCATACTGCAGGCGCGTGCAGAAACATCCGAGGCTGCTCTGCGCCAGCGGGACGCGGAGGCCCGCTCCGCTGCAGATGCGGCGGCCGTGCGCATGCGCGAGCTGGAGGCAGCTGCTGCGGCCACGCAGCGGCTAGAGGACGCGCCCGAAGCAGAGCTGCGCAGCCAGGCTGCCGCGGTGCGGGGTGTAGGCAGGGCGGTGTGACACCTTGAAGCTGGGGCGACTTGCAATGCTTGTGAGGGCCCTGACGCCTTGTCATGTCCCCGGGCCTGTGGCGATGTCCTTCCTGGGGTGTACGAAGCCGTCCCAGAGCAAGCGCTTCCACGCTTCATGCGAGTGAAGGAAGGAAGGCTCTGAGTGCGCGCGCCTTTCGGCGCATGCAGGGCGGGGGTCCTGAACCAATCGGCGACGGCGCGCTGGAAGCGAACGGCACAGTGCCGCAGCCCGAAGAGCTCCAGCAGGGGCCCCAGGCTGCACCCCACGCTGATGGGCCACCACAGGCAAGCCAGCGCCATAGCTAAAATTGTGCAGGGTGCATTTGCTTGATAACTGTGTGTTTGCTTGAAGCCAACTTGTGCAGCATGGCGGGACAGTGTGCATGATTGCGCTTGTCAGGAACTCAATCATAGAGCATGGCATCTTTCTGAACAACGTGTCTGGCGACGTTTTGTCCGTGTGGGTCATTGGGTGTGGCGACGTACTGCCATGCTGCCATCCAGTGCGCTTGTTTCTTAAGTGACACAGTCCTGACATGCAACGGCTTGGTTCCAGTCTGGAACTTCCAGACGCAGTGTTGCTGAGCAAAAGCATATTCTGTGTCACTTGATGCTCGCGTGCGAACTTGCATGCCTACAGATGTGAAATGAACCTGTGCAAACTTGCATTCTGAGTCTGTTAACAAGAGCGCCCAGCAATCGCCACATTACCACCCACCCAAGCCATCACTGACGTCTTTGACGCCACTGTTGAACAAACTGCATGCTTCCATGGAGTGGCAGCTTTAGCCATGCAAGGACAAGAGCGCACGCCTCGAGGCAGCTGCCACCTCGTGCATGCAGAGTGTGGCGCGCTTCTGCAACAATCCAGAGGCATGTGTATGCACTGCGGGAGGTGCGTGTTTCATGCACTGCGGGAGGTGCGTGTTTCATGCACAGACCGGGTTGAGCAGCACAGGGAGAGCGAATGTAACGCCCCGCGCAGCATTGAGCATGAGCCAATCATGGGCGCAGCCGCGGCCCTGTCCGGCTCCGGCACTCTGCCGCTGGGCACACACCAATTCGCTTGTGATCTCGACAAGCCCTTGCCATTAATCAATCACGCGCAGCAGCATTGCAAGAGCAGCTGCACAGAATAGGCGGAGCTACACTGAAGAGGTGGCGGCTGCCACACACAACAGATGCCAGCCATGCGCACTGTGACGGTGCAGACCAAGGAACGAGCACTTGCGTGCACTTGTGTGGTGCGGTCCGCGCACTATTGGGTCGTCGGCAGGCAGCAGCAGAGCCGCAATGCAATGTATATGATGTGTGAGCATGAGAGCTATGCGCATGCACATGCATCACACCACGATTGGCGGGAGGGGGTCCAGCGGCGTTGGTGCACTTGCATGATGCACCTGGCACATGCATTTGTCTCAGCGCAGGGCATGTGTGTTGGCGCAGAGCACGCACACAGGTTATCCACGTCACTCACGCGGAGACCCAATAGGCGTCATGCAGGTGTCCGCCTCTGGGAAAGGTGAGCCGTCAGTGTGCCGTGCTGAGCCGCACGGGGTAGGGGAGAGAGAAGCTGTCTGCCAGCGGGCCGATGCAGCGCCGGCACTGCTGGGGATGCGCACCAGGGGTGCCCCGCTGCAGGCTGGTTTGCAGAGCCGTGCTGGTGGGCGAGACGTCTTGAGTGTGACCGGAGGCGCTCTGCTAGGGCTGCTCTGCAGCGCCGCGCGCCATGCGCACATGCGCCCTTGCGCGCCTCGCCTGCTGAGTCAGCGTAGATACATCTGCGCGCAGTTAAGCTTGTGGGCATGACGCGTTGCGAAAACTGGCCCCAGACAGTAAGAGAGTATGTGCAGCACCAGTATCCACCCCCTTTGCACCTGACGCTACCGGAGTCTTCCTGACAGGTGCACAAGGCTCAGCTCAAGGCAAAGCGGTGGCAGCCAGCTGCAGACAGCTGCGGGACCTACGTGCACCCACTGGCTCTGCAGTGCTATGCAGTGCCGCGCAAGGTATGTGGGTGTGTGCCGGGCGCAGAGCCTCGGCGGCCTGTGCTCGCGCTGATATGAAGCTCATCACATCGTCCAGTTGTGCGCACCAGTGCAGCCGCTCTCCCGGAAAGTTGATCGGAGGCTGCTTTGCACAGCCACTTGCCTCGCACACTGAGGTTACAACCAGAGGTCGTCAGAACCAGCACGTGCCATATCTGCAGCACTGAGCAGAGCCTCCAATAAAAGAGCAAGCTACAACAACGGCACCTGCTGCCCTGGCGGCAGGTGCAGGCGCGGCCTGCTGCGCCTGGGAACAGGGAAGCATTGCGCCAGCGAGGGCACGCCCTGGCCCCACCACCCAGTTTGAGCAGTGGGAGATAGCCCAGCGTTTGCTAAGCCAGCCAGCCCGGGTAAACACTATAAGAGAAACCGTCCTTCTCCGTCCACGCAACCAGCGTAAAGCTAGCCATGGTTTGCATAACACTGAGAACGCTCGGCTCAGCAGTGAATTTGAGAGGTAGGTGCACCGAAGCCCACCTGACACTGGCGCACGCTACCATGCGAGAGTGGCGTGCCAGCAACAGAGCGGCTCAACATGACCAGCTAGAGCGCGAAGTTGTCAACATGCCACGGTGCACATGCATGCGGATGCCGGCCTTGCCTGCCCGGGCAGAGCATGCCATCTTTCACGTTGGTACACCATGAGCATGCTCCGTGGACATGCGCATGTGTGAAGCTCTGCTCGCTTGCGCGCTTCGGCGTATGAATGAATGAATGAATGAATGAGTATCAGCCAACAAGCTGATGAGGAGGAAGTGGGCCAGGGTGTGTTGCTGGAGCCCTGATGCCATGGGGGGGTGTAGCCAGTCTCTCCAAGCTCGACACCAGCCAAAGAAAAGGCTGGAAGAAAACAGCGACTGCTTTCTGGCAGGACAGAGGTCGTCGTTTGCTATCTGGAGCGGCTATCACCCGCGGGCGTGTGTGCTTGGCACACGCCAAAGATGCAGTGCCATGGGTTGTGTGCGGAGGCGCTCGCGCCTGCACGCTGCGTTGCGCACGCGGCTGCGCGGCCCTGTGCGCTCAGGCGCCCAGCCTGCAGCGGCCAGGTGCCCCGGCGGGGGTGCCAGCAGGGCAGACTGCACAGCCGCAGCGCGCGCTGCGCGGTGGTGAGCAGCTCAGAGCGGGCGGCCGCGACCGCCGCTGGAGATGAGGGGGAGGAGCTGCAGATTGAGGGCATCGACAAAAAGTGCGCGTCCTGAAGGCGTTTGCGTGCCGCGGCGTTGGCTGCACAGCTGCGCGCGCAGTTTGCGTGGAGGTAGCAAGGTTGCCGAGGTGGTGTGCGGTGCGCAGCTACTGCGACGAGTTTGAGTGCACCAGCTCACCCGCCGTGGAGCAGACTGTGCGCGCGCTCGCGCGCGACCTGACGCGCCTGCGCACCTGGACGCTGAGTCTGTTTGCCAAGGACGTGCGCTACCAGGTGCTTCTTTGCACTCCGGTGTCCCTTGACAGCTGAGGACTCACTGTCCAGCTGACTTGGGCGGAAAGTGGGATGCACAGCTGGTGCTTGCAGCTGCTCCTGCGCCTGCAGTGGGTCAGTGCAGCGGCGTTGGCGTGCAGGACCGCTTCAGGTCTTTCAGCGGCAAGGACAAATACGTCCGGTTGAAGTTTGTCGCGGACTGCGTCAGCGACCCGAAAGTGGTGCGCGGCCAGCGACCTCTGCTCGCCCGCTCATGCAGCCCCACGACCTGGCCGCGGCGGCGAGCATGCCTTGCTTCATCCGCTGACAGCGCGCACAGCGGAGAGTCTCAGGCTCGCCCGCGAGCTGGCAGCGCGCTGGCTCACAGTCGTACGCGTGCAAACGCAGCTCGTGACCAAGCTGCGCATGCTGGACAAGGGCACTGCGGAGGTGCAGTGGCGCCTGCGCGGCAGCATCGGCCCCGTGCCCGTGGACGTCAGCCTGGCGTCCGAGTTTGAGCTGGACCTCATCACCGGCAAGGTGCGTGCCTGGAGGCCGACACCGCGCAGGCGCTGCACCCAGCCAGGCGCAAGGGAGGCTCCTGGGCAAGCAAGACGAGTACGGCGTTGCTAGTTCGACACGCACTGTGTGGGGTATTATAGCAGCACACACAGTTCTTCACCAAAAGTGCATCCCCTCACGGGCTGGCCCTGAGCGCTGGGCCATGCAGGACGCGGCACTGCGAGCGCAGGCCGCGCTGCAAGGGCGCGCCCTGCTGGCTGCACAGGTCTTCCTTCAGTGACTACCGGGTTGTGCAGGTGACGCGGCAGAGCGAGCGCTGGGACCTGGCCCGCTGCGGCGCGCCGGCGCGGCTGGCCTGGACGCTGCAGCGCGCGGCCTGGAGCGCCGTGCAGGCCGCGCTGGACGCCGGGGACGCCGGCGGCGCGCTGCTGCGCGCGCGCGGCGGCGGCGAGCGCGACAGCGCCGGCCCCGGCATCTACGCGGACCCGTCCGACCCGACCAAGATGTTCCAGCAGGACGACAACACGTTCCGGGACGCGGTCACGTTCGCAACCATCCTGGCGATCCTGTGGGTGTTTGCGTCCGCGTACACTCAGCTGGAGAAGCTGCCATAGGCCCGGCCCTCGCCCGCGCCTTGTCGCCAGTCTGTACGTGGTTGTATTTCCGTGCTGCACAGCAGGGCAAAGCTGCCTTGAGGCCGCATGCATGCGACGGCCGGGTTTTCGCTGTCCTGCTCTGCTTGCGGATGCTGTGGTAGTCGTAGCTCGTATGAGCAGCCCGGGGCTTCTGTGGTTGCTGTAAGGGTTCCTGTCTCATGCGGGGCTCGTGCTTGTGGCCTGCGCAGGTCGCAGACATGCTGTGACGCTGTCTTATCTTTGTTGAGGAGGCCAAGCCCTGGAAGGGCGTGCCCGCGCAGGAGGTTAGCTGGCTGACCGCAACGCTGAAACAGCACAGTGCATTTCCAGGCTCGCAAAGGAAGAAATTTTAAATACCCTGTACTCATTCATATTACATAATTATACCCTACACCTCACCCTACTGTACCCACATATATTCGAGGTGCTCTGGGATGACCAAGTGTGTTTGCACAGGTGACACACAATGGCAGGTCATGTTCTCCCCTGCATTGGGAACCTGGGAGTCGGATAACGTAGACAACGGTTCTATGCGTCAGTGCACTAGCCAGCGCGAGCGCTGCCGTGGTATGATGGGTCTCTGAGGAATCGCACCTACAGCAAGGCCCCGGCAGGTGGGTGGATGTTGCAGCTCGCCTGAATGCGTGACTGCATCATGCAGTCTGCATGTATGTGCCAATGTACATAACATGCAGTCTGCATGTATGGGCGACAAAGCTGAATCAGCCAGCTAAGCGATTTGCCCCTGTGCGGGGGCCCCAGCATGCAAGTTTAAAGTAATACAGGGCAATCACGCCTACTTTTGCATTACAACGTAAAGCCCCGAGTCCTTCATGGACACAGCAGCCACCAAGCATGCGCATGCATGCCGACCGTACCACCGTGCCTGGTATTAATTTAAACAGGGGCCGTATGACCCCAAGCGTGCAGCCGGACTGTGCGTCAAGCAAGAGCAGAGCAGGCACATTCTTCGTCTCCGTCTGGGCAAATGTGGCGGTTGTTTTCAACTTCGGTCATTACGGGCCTTCGGCCACACCCGTTGGCGGGGAAACACCCTAGAGACTATAGTCTGCTGGCCAAGTTGAGGCACTCAGATCCGCGGGGTGGGCTGGTTGGAACCACCAGCGAGCGTGCAGTGATAGGGGGAAGCCGCTGTGTGCGCGGGCTGCTGGGGGGAGGATGGCCTGACCGAAGGGTATGCGGGACGGCAGAAGCAGTCTGTGATGCTGGGGCACGGACCGCGCTTCTATGCAGCCTGCACCCCCCCAACCAGCACCCCATCCAGCCAGGTACGGCCCCACCCTCTGGTAGGTTGCCAGCCGCCTGGCATGCATCGAGGCGATACCAAGCCGCACAGCAGCCCGAACTGCCAGGACTGAAGTGTTCTGGTCAGATTTATTCTTGCGGCGTGCGCTCGCTGTCAGGGGATCCATCCTGCGCAGTGTTAAGAGGCATTGTGACATCATATGCGCGCCGGCCTGCACATGCGTACACCAGGATTGCTGCTGGCGCAGTCAGCTTGAGGCTGCACAGACCGGGGGCACCAATGCTGGTCTGCTTGCAGGCAGATGCGTTCGTATTGCGCACCTGTCTGGTGCATAATCTGTTGTGAGCCGCGTGAACGCGCGCAGGGTGCAGGTCTCTGTCTCAAAAAAGCCGCTGTACTTCTACGTGAACCTGGCGAAGGCGCGCACCATTCGGTGCACACAGTGACAAAGTCTGCATTGGTGCCGAATGAGCTTGAGTGCGACCCGTTGTGTGAAGCAGTGCTCGTAGACTTGTGCTAAATGAGTGCATACTCACCCGGGGATCAAGCTTGGCTCTATCGGGACGCTGAAGCCCCTCACACCGCTACGTGCCAATGCTGAGGTTATCAGGGCTCCAACTGCCAACGCCTCACTGAAGCAAGGCACAGGCAGCTTCAGAGGAGAGGCAGGCGCGGAGCTGACTGCGTGTGTATTGGGGTGTGCAGCGCTTCCTGCAGGAGCATGGAGAGGTGCAGATGTCAGCCCTGGGGCTTGGTGTGGGCCTACACGCTGCTTTGCTGTGATCCAGGCTGCAGCTTTGCTCGCCGCAGCAACCCTGACGCAGAGTGCTGTGCCCGCAGCCATCTCGACGCTGGTCACTGCGGTTGAGATACTGAAGAACGGCAACTGGGCCGTTGAGACGAGTGCGCTCCTCGCTGGCTTGCCGTGCGTCAAGGACCCTGCTCCCCTGCTCCCCTGCTCCGCGGCGCGGAGATATCCTGCAAATTTACCACAGTAAAGAGCAGGCCTGCTGGTGAGTAAGCTGCTGCGGTGCTCGGTGCTCCGTGTCTCTGCGGCCCTGAGGGGCACGGTCCCTGCGCCCCTATCGCAGGCCCTCTGCAGCACTGAGGACCATGGCCCCTGCCTCCCTGCCTTAAGCCCCTGCAGCTTGGAGGGGCACGGCCGCCGCGTGAGGCAGCAGCGTGCGCGCGGCGCGCAGGCATTGTCACGGGCTTGGACACGGGCGCCGAGAGCGGCCGCGAACGGCCGGCACAGAAGCCAAGCATGGTGATCATGCTCCGCAAGTCCCCGCAGTTCGACGAGCTCATGGCGGCCGCGGCAGCGCGGCAACAGAGCGAGGGCCAGGAGCACAGCTTTTTCGGCGGGGGAGGCGGCGGCGACGGGGACGGCGGCGGCGACGGCGACGACGATGACGAACCTCCTCATCTCCCGGTCAGCCTGATGGAGCCCGGCGGCCGGGGTGGGCGCTCCGCGCCGGGCGCGAGAGCGCGCGGCGCGGGCGCGCGCGGCGGCAGGGGCGCTGGGCCCGGGCCGAGCAGGGCCTGAGGCGCTCTCAGGCGTGAGAAAGCACTAGAGCCCCGGCTGCTGCGCGGCCCGGGAGGGAGACCAGGAATGAGTGAGAGGCGGGGGGGGCGCCCGGATCGGCAGGCCTGGTGCGCCGCTCTGCAGGCAGCCGAAGCAGATGTCAGAGCCTGCCGGCAGGGCCGCACCCCCCACCCTAGGCAAATCCCGTGACAGCCGGCCCAGACGGCCCTGCGACCGTGACCCCCAGCAGCGGGGCGGGCGAGGCGGTGCGCGTGTGGGCAGAGAGCGGAGCGCACCTCGCAGGGCCGTCGCGGAGCTTGCGCAGCCGCAACCACGACAGCCCCCCTCCCAACAGCGCCTGTAATCTTAGGCGTGCACATCGCCGGAACTTCCTGCGCGAACCGTGGGTATTTGATTTTGGGTGCTAGTGATCACCGTTTGTTGGGAGTTTCGGAGTTGGGTGCATTTTCAGTATCCGGGCATGTAGGCCCCCCCATTTTCCGAGGCTGCTGGCTCTTCTATGCGGCCCCGTGCAGCCCATGTTTTCCTCACATCTGGGCGGGTCATTCTGACAGCTTCCAGGCTGCTGGTGTGGTGTGCATAGCTGTCATGTCAGCTTGTCCCTAGTGCATTCTGTTCTGCTTGGCAGGGTCGTGCTGCTTCTCGTTCGGGCACGGATACACTTTGCTGGGAACGGCGGCGCCGCCCGCCGCCTGCAAGGGTCCGCGATGCCGTATCTGTGGGCTGCGATGCATGCAGGCGCCGCAGTGTGGGGGCAATGAGCAAAGACGCAGCGCCACTTGTGGCGGTTGCCACGGCTCTTGACGGCCTGGGGCGGCCTTGAGTCATGTATCTCGCACGGAGTCCGAGGGTCTAGGCGAGTGTTAGGCGGCATGGATTGCAGATGGCAGCCATGGGCCCAGGCAGGCGCGCACTGGCGTGCTGGCACAGCCCCCTTGCCTGCGCTTGGGCGGCAGGGACTGAGACCGCTTTTCTGCAGTATTGGGAGGCCCGGCGGTTGGGCGGGCGCCTCCTTAGCGGCCTGGCGTGTGTGCGCGGGCGGAGGCGGCAGTGTGCTGCCTCGTGCGGCGTGAAGTATAGACCAGCGAGCGGGCTTGTTGATATACAGGGACAGGTGTTTAGGGGCTTGCGTGCGCTGAGACTTGACTGAGAAGGGGTACCCGTCAGCCAGGCTTGGGGGAAGAGTCCGCGCATACTCCGCATCCTTGCGGAGAGATCCTTGTTGCACTCTCCCCAGGCCTGGGCCTCTCCATGTCTCTGGTTTTCTTCTTCCGGCCCTGCTTGAAGCCTCATGGGGTTGGGATTGGGTTGTTAGGGTGCACAGAGGGGTCGGGGCATGTTTAGCATGGGCCAGGCTGCAGGACAGGATGAGGAGGGGACTCTGAATAGGACTGCTGAAACGGGTATGGGAATGCTGAAGGTGATGTCGTCCGCTCGGCCTGCTCTTGTGCGTGCTTGCAAGACCGCACAATGTGCGCTCGGTCGCGATCGTGATTCAGGGGCTTTTGGGCAGGGAAGTTTCCATTTGTGGTGCGCGACGACACGCGGAACGTCTGTTATGGTGTGCATATGCCGGGAGACGAGGGAGGGTGACGCTGTACCTACAACCTGGGGGATGCATGATGTCGGTGCCGCAAGCGGCAGTGAACGGCAAGGGAAAAGCGCCGAACAGTTTGTAAATAGCGCACCAAAAGACAACAAAGGCCCTTTGTTTGTCTTGTCACAGGCCAACCTCCAGGCCGGACACAGCAGGCCCGGCTCGGCAAGCAGCTTCAGCATGGCAGCTGGCATGCGTGCCGCTGCTGAGTAACACAACATGCGCTCTCAGGCGAATCCAAGTCACATACCAAACAGGTGCCTGCGGAACGCCTGCCTGCCCCGTGGTGGTGGCCTGGGTGGCCAAGCGCGTCCGCACCCCAGCTGACGCTCTGCTGAGTTACAGCTGCCTTACACCCACTCTCTGACATTCACAGGAAGCCTACAGGTCTGCTGGGCACCAATCTCAGCATGCGCAGAGCGCCGATACGCTGACGTGCTCAGGCCCGGCGTGCATGCATGGCTCCAGACATGCCTCACGGGCGCCGCGCATGCAAATGTGTGCGGCCATGGCTGCGTCGCCTGCGGGGCTGCACTGCATGCTGACAAGTCACGGAGGCAGGCGCGCCACTGCCCACGCAACGCGCCAGCCCACAGGTCTGCCTGGACTGCCCATGCTTTGGCCCCTGCCACAAATGCTGCCGCCTTCCCGGACACGGCATATCTGGCTACAGACCGCGCGCGCCCCTTCTGAACCGCTCCCAGCGCACGCATCCATACAGGCGCAGCCCCGCCGGCACCCGGGCTCCAGGCACATCGGCGCACGCACCAGGCCCGCGCGCGCTCGTCTGCGGGGCCGCTCATGCGGCGCGGCGGCGCGCGACCTGGCCCTAACCCTATCCTGCTGCGCTACTGGGTGTGCCCCCGCTTGCGCGACAGGTCCAGGATGTTGTTGATGGGGTTGCTGGACGGCGCGGGCTTTCCGGCGCGGCGCCGCCGATTGCGCGCCACCAGGTAAGGCAGCCCGAACACGGTGCCCAGGCCGATCATCACAAACAGGGTCACCAGGCCCTGCGCCGGCGCGCGGCTTCAGTTCATTATGACTTCTTACTTGATCGGCACGCAGGCCTGCCACGACACAGTTTGCAGCCTGACTGTTGCAGACAGCCTCGCCCGGCCCCGAGCTGGGGATCCCGGCGTCGGTGCTGCGGCTGCGCTTGCCTGCCAGCACACAAACTAACAGCTCAAGACTGCAGCAGCGGGCGGATCAATGTGCGGCCCCGTGCCGGCAGTGGATTTGCCGTGCAACCCCATGCTGGGCAGCAGATATCCAACATACGCACCCCACCGACACTGTATACATACAAAAGACATATGACAAAGGGTGTTAACATTGCGGGACTCAAGCAGACACGCACACGCCCTGCGTGCTGCGGGGCAAGTGGGGTGGTCAGCGCGCGATCTCCGCCGCACACGCGCCGCGGCAGCCAAGTGGCAGACTCTGCGCAGCTGTGCAGACAAGGCGACCACGCGACCCTCCATGCATGGTCGACGGTTGGGCGGCAGCAGTTGTGACAACCATTTGTGGTTAGTGGCGGTTGCTGCCCAACCGCAGGTCGATGCGGCGCAGACTGTTGCCCTAACCTACCCTACTCTGACTCAAAGCCCGCACCAGGTTGATCTCGGCGCTGGCGTCGCCGCGCGAGCGCGCGCGCTGGTACACGCGCCGGTACTGGGCGTCGAACTCGTCGTCGGTCAGCAGCGGCACCTTGCCAAAGCGCTGCTCCGCTGCGCGCCGGGCACGCAGGGGGCCGTGACGCGCGCAGCCCTGACCGGCAGGCGGTCTCAGGACGGCCGCGTGCGGTGCCACCGATGCCGCCGGCTGATTAGAAATGTGAACCAGCAGCTCGTAAAAGAGTGTCGTGCTCGCAGGCCGCCAGGGACGCCACCTTGCGCTTTGCGGCCTCCCGCTTTAAGTGATAGTCACCGGTGTATCCCATGATGATCTTGCCGCCCGTGTGCATGCACGCATTCGCAACGCGCGCGTACACGGGCGTCGAGATGATCATGGAGTACACCGGTGACTCGTGCACTAAAAACGGGAGGCCGACAAGCGCGAGGTGCCATCCCTGGCGGCCGGCAAGCACGGCCTGACCATTGATTAACCCTCACTGCTGAGCAAGCATACTCGACCACCCCGTGCCACTCTGCGACTTGCGCCCAAACATTACGGACCAGCAGCATAGACATTCTGTTCAGATCCTAAAAAGCCGCTTCGCATGGAGGAGACGTGTCTCGCAGGACGTGCACAACGCGTGTCAGGACACTGTACCTACCCACGGTACACGCAAGGGGCGGACTGAGGCCGCTGGAGCGTGCCTGGCAGCGCATGGGCCGCACCGGGGATATCTACTTTGGAGCCGTCCGCGCAGACGAGCGTGAGGTCGATCCTCTTGTACTCCTCCTGCCGGCCAGGCGCCCCCGGTCAGAGGCGCCAGCCGCCAGCACACCTTGTCGGCGCACGAGGAACGCGCCGGCCTGTTGGTGCACTGCATGGGCGCACGCAGCAACCCGACAGTGCCGCAGCTCGCGCGCGCCAGCCTCTCATATGCGACAGGACAGCGGGCGCGCGGGCGGCCCTGATGTCAAAGCCACAGGGCGCAACGCTGCTCGGCGGCCGGTTGCGCGGGCCGCGCGCACCGTGCCCTTGAAGTCCTTCATGAGGTCCGTGGCCAGGCTCCAGGCGTTCAGCACGTACTGCGGCCGCTTCTCCTGGCCGCCGCCGCCACCAAACAGCAGGATGTCGTCCTGCGTGCGCACGCACCAGGACCACCTCAGCAGCTGCGGCGACATTCGTCGAGCCAGATTAGCGCGCGCAGCCACAGGAGGCTGCATGCGCTCCCACGCCTGGACAGTGCACAGGCTGGTGGGGGCGCGCACTGGCTGTGCAGGTCACCAAACTTGCAGGACACCACCCCTGACTCGCCAGCCTCCGGCGCGGCGCTCGCAGCGGCTGCGGTGGGCGCCAGCAAGAAGAACCGCTGCCAGCGTTTGTGCAAGCTCTGCCACCCAGTGCAAAGACCCAGTGCTGGTCTGACACTGTTTGAGCGGGGTTCTCTGTAGAGCCATGGGCAGACCTCCCGTGGTGAGGTGCCGTTGCTGAGGTCCCAGTCCCGGTACTGCGCCGAGTACCACAGCACGCGCTCCTCTGCGCACGGCATGGCCACACAGCGCTTACACCAATCCTGTCCTAATTCGGCACCAGGACAGTCCACGGCCAAAGCGTGCAGCCAGCTCGCGATCCGTGCGCCAGCAGGTCGCAGATCGGTGGCTGAGCTGCGCTGCGCCACCCCGAGCAACACACACCTTGCGGCACAGACCTTGCAGCCACGCATATACACCTACAGCAGCCACCCAGGCTGGCGTTGCAACCGCACGTGCGCACCAGCAGCGATGCATCACAGTCCTCAACCACCCAATTCATATGGAAATACAAAAAGAGCAGCAGAAGGATGCACTCCGCTGTGCATGCTTTCATAAGCAACTGCAGTAGCTGGTCCGACAAAGAAAGATTGTATATATCAGCGTATGAGATCCAGAGTGCGACAGCTTAAGAAAGCACGCAGTAGCGCACTGTGATCAAGTACAGCTCGCTCGTCCTCTTCTCAGTACTTCATCAGGAAACACTCAAACTTGAGCGGGGGTGTGCGCACGTCCTGCCGGGCTGCCTTGCCGCTTGAACAGGGGGCGGCCGTTCTCGCAGGAGGCCACCGCGTAGACGCCGTCCAGCCCGCCCGGCACGTCCTTGAGCAGCTTGTCCGCTCCCTCCATTTTCACGTCACACGGCCGCGAACCTGCCCCAAACCCAAGCTGAGGCCGCCGCACCTGCAAGCGCAAGTGGCCTGCCCGGCAGCAGTGCGCCAGGCGGCAGGCGGCGGGGGCGCGGAAGCGCACCGTTGAACACTGGGCTACCGTCGGCGCCAATCCGGCAGTCCGGCTGCAAGTCCTCCCGCTCATCCAGCCCAAAGTCGTCATACGGCTCGTCATAGGGCCCCATGTACTCGTTCGCGTAGAAGGAATCATCTTCTTCGTTGTACGCATCATACCCGGCGTTGTACAGAGAGTAATCGTCGTAAAAATCTACGCCGTCTTCATATGCGTACTGTGCCGATGCGGCGCGCGCCAGGCTCAGCAGCGCTACGCACGCCCAGAGCCTCATGCCCGCCGGCGATGCCGCTCTTGCAGCGCCAGTCGCGAGCAGGGCTGGCAGTACCCGTGAAGCACGCGCTACGCCGTGGGTTGCGCACCAACTCTCCTGACTTCCAATTTACTAACACACAGGCCCTGGCTCGAACCCTGCTGCCTGCTGAGTGACACCTGCTCGAAGAGGTTGAGCGCGAGTGGTGGCCAGATCAGAGGAGCTGCTGAGATGCCAGAGTCCGGGCTCACGCAGCTCCTGCGTGATGTGCGGGGGCGCGACTCACGCCTGGCGGAGCGCGTGGCCAGCAATGGCGCTGCAGGGACGTCCACGTTGGCAACCACATCGGAGAAGCAGTGCGCCTGGTCGCCATCCCTGGTCCTCACGTCACCGTTCTGTACCGACGTGCATGCTTTGATCGGCTGAGTCACGCTGGCGCGCCTCTAAATCCTTGCAGCTTGCTCGGCAGTTCGTGCACTGCAAAGTGCATACGCCACGCACTGCGATAAAATCCCTGTTTGCAGGGAGACGCGCGCTGACGGCACCCAGGCCAACGCAGGCCTGCGCGGCGGGGCGTGCATGTCGACGAAGCCGCGCTGCTCGTGCAGCGCTACCTCGGCAGCGGCGCCGTGCTGCCGCGCAGCGACGCCAACATCGTGTCCGCCCAGGGCGCGCTGCGGCGCGGCGTGGGGCGGCAGGCGTCATTCGTCGTGCCGCTCTGCCGGCCCGGCACCTCCCCTGCCGACGCGGTGCCGTCTGCCGCTCACTCCCCGCCCCACCCCCAACCCCGCTCACCTCTGCTTGCCCCTGCTCTGGCGGCCAAACACCCTCTGCGTGCCGCCACCCAAGCACTCACGCATCCCAGCTCACCGATCCCGTCGCCTGGCCCGCCCCACGCCGCGCAAGGTTATGTCAGCAATTTTTGGGGAAGGGAGCCAGTCAGCTCGCGCACCAGGCGCAGCACGCGCTCACTGGTCGGGGCGTCCCGGCGCCGCGCAGGAGGCGGCCGCCACGGTGATCCAGAAGAGCTTCCGGCGGCACCTGTTGGAGGTGGACCTGCGCCGGCGCGCGTTCTCGCGCTTCGGCGACGAGGCGCTGGACCTCATCCGCAGGCGTGCGCCCGCGCCCGCCGCCCGCCCCGCATGGGCGCCTGCCGCATGCGTGCCCCCACCTAGGGCGCCTGCCGCATTCGCAGACGCGCGCTCGCGCCTGCCGCCCCGCCCTGCATGGGCGGCATGGCGTGCATGTGGTGAGCAAGTGCGCCTCTTGCACGGCGCTCTGTAGCACTGGCCGTCATCCCAAGCACCCGCGTGCTACGCGAGCGATTGATTGCATGCAAGGGAGTGCATGCTGGTTTTTCATTAAGAGAGCTCTGGCTGCCGGCTGGGCCAGCTGCCCGCGGCGAGCCGCGGGCGCGCCCGGTGTTGCATTCCTGACACGCGCGGCGTCCCCGCAGGTACATGCGCGACCCGGGCTGCCAGCTGTACCGGCTGCCCATGGCGAGCAAGGCGCGCCTGGTGCTGCACTTCGACATCAACAAGACCGTGCTCATGGCGGACCGCGCCCAGGGCGCCAGCACGGCCTGCGTGGTCAACATGCTGCTGTCCGAGTGCGCGTGGGGCCGCCTGGAGGCGGGCCCGCAGTGGGTGCCGGTCGGCCGCCTGGCCACCGACCGGTGCGCCACCCTGGCCGCCCACCGGCTAGGGTTAGGGTCCCCGGTAACGAACAACAAACGCCCGGGATCGCGAAGCGGCGGCGCGCCTGTGTGTGCGAGTGAGTGCCGGCTGGCGGCGCCTCTGGCCACCGGACAGCGGTCTGGCGCGTGCCCCGTGGCCGTCTGCCGCCGCTGCTTGGCATGCTTTCAGCGCGCATCACTGGCGTGCGCCTGCATGGCCGAGGCGCCTGCGCACTGCGCGCTCTCAATCCGGCGGCACGCTCGCAGTTGATTCTCACTGACCGCTGCGTGCAGTCCTCTCACATGCAGACCTGAGTCCTAGATCCCGGTCACGGTCAAGCTCGCATGCAGGGCGGTTTGCGGTTGGGGCACGCATGCACGTCGCAACCGGACCCGGCAGTGCTGCAGCACCGTGCAAGCTCAGGAACATGCGCGGCCAATCTTTAGTAAAAATTTGACGGATCATTCTACTGCCTGGTGCCTGTTGTTCTCCAAATGCAATTTCAGCTCAGCAATATCGCCGCAGGCCATCCAACGACCCGCAGCTGATGAGCTATCGCAGCTACCTGGACAGCTTCCTGCTGCCCTTCCGCTCGGGCGCGGGGCCCGACGTCGAGCGGCACAACACGGACGTCAAGAATCGGCGGCAGGCGCTCAAGCGCAAGTTCACCGAGCCCGGCGAGCCGGGCCGCATGTTCAGGCGCGGCGCCCGCGCTCGCGAGCGCGGGGCCGCCATGCGGAGCGGCGAGCAGCGGCGCTGTCCGGCGGCCGCGCCCTGTGCGCACCGCATGGCGGTGGCCACTGCTGCGGAGAGCGTGAGCAGGTCAGTACAGCCCCGCTCGCCGGTAGCAAGTGTCCAAACGCGTGTTGCAAGCGCTTCCTCACTCCATCAGCACCGCTGTCAGGCGGATGCGTGTTGCCCTGACGACGCGGGGCATTGCGCGGCGCGACGCCCTGCAGCCGCGGCGCAAGCGTGCCTGGGGAGGGCCTGGCTGAGGCCGGGGCCGGGCGCGGCAGGGGCGTGTACGAGCAGCTGATCGGCGCGCTGCAGCTGCCGCCCGAGTGCGCGGCCAAGGGCAGGGCGCTGGGCGGCCTGTTTGCCAGCGGCGAGCGGCACCTGCTGCCCTCTTTCTTCAACCTGCTGCGGCACATGCATGCGCAGGCGCGCGCGCGTCTCCGCCGCGCGGCCCGCATGCCGGGCGGGGCGCGCTCCCGGGCGTGGCTGGTGTGCCAGGCAGGGCGGAGAAGACAAGGGGTTTCCTCCAGGACGAGATTGCGTTGCTGATCTGATATCTCGAGCATCCCATGCGTGTCCGGTGCCGGGCCAGGTCCGGCCTGCTCTTGTGGAGCCTGAGCGCGTGACCCCGCCCAGGACCTGGGCGCTCTGGCGTGGAAGCGCCGCAGCCCTATGGGCACCCCTCCGAGTGTCTTTACAATGGTCGCAGGGCCGCGAGTTTACGCTGGTCTTCCGCTCGTTCGGCGCGGACGTGGCGGAGGTCGTGGAGGAAATGAACGCGTTCGCGACGGGCCAGCACCCCTGCTACCCGGATGTGCGCGCCGCCCTAACTCCACCCTATCGTGCCTGCACGTAACCTATCGCGCTTGCACAGCGACCTGCGCCTGGCAAAGGGCGCATCTTCAGATCCAGCTCGCAGCGCGGCTGCGCGACGGGTAGCCTGATCAGGCCGCGCCGCCTCTGCTGGTCGTGCCGCCATGCGTCGCCGCCGGGTGCAGCCCCGGCCGGCAGGGCGTCCGGCGGCAGCGGGCGGGCCGCGCGCGCCGGGCTGAGGCCGGCGCGGCGGGGCCCAGGTGCGCATGGACGGCAGCGACGGCTGCGGGACGGACCTGCGCATGGCCATGCCGACCTCCACGGGCGCCTTCTTCCGCGCCTCCTCAAAGCCCGACGGCACCCTCCTGCTCATGGGTGCGTGTTGGGTCTATTCCGTGCCTCGTCCAAGCCCGACGGCACCCTCCTGCTCATGGGTGCGCGCCAGGTCTATTCCGCGCCTCGTCCAAGCCCGACGGCACCCTGCTGCTCATGGGTGCGTGTTAGGTTTCTTCCGCGCCTCGTCCAAGCCTGACGGCATCCTGCTGCTCATGGGTGCGCGCCTGGTCTGGGAGAGTTCAGCCACCTAGAAGACAGGTATACACACCTAGAAGACAAATGTATACTGGATTCCCCTGGATGCCCGCGCCCTGCCCGCCCGGTCAGCGGGGCGCGCGGCCAGGTAAGGGGCGCTTCGCCGGCGATGCGTGCGGACAGGCTCCTGCGCGCTTGCCGCGTGCAGAGCTGGGGTTGGGTGCCCTCCTAACGGGGCGCATGCAGCTCCAGCCAACGCGTGCGTGCGCGTGAGGCATGGCGAGTGCGTGCGAGGGTAGCTTCGAGTCAGGCGTGGCGTCCGTAGCCGGCTGTCGCTCTGGGTGGATCACATGCGTGACACATGCGCGCATGTGAGGCGCGTGCGCCGGGGAGCGCAGGCGCGCCCGCGGAGGTCATGAACGCGCATCGCCTGACCGCCGAGGCGCTGCGAGCCGCGGAGGACAGGGGTACCGGCACGCTGCTGGCAGACTTTGGCGCGATACACAACGAGGTGCACCGGCGCGTGTTTGAGGGCAACCGGTGCGCGAGGGACCCCGTTGGGGATGTGCTACCCCTGCCTGTGAATGTGTTTAAGGCTGATCAGCGCCGAAGATCAATTGAACCAGGGAATCTGCTGAACTTGGGATCTTCACAGGCGGGTCGTGTACCTGCAGAGCCAGAGCATGACGTTGCACGAAGTGTCAGATGCGGAAAGGCAACTCAACCACCTGTGGAAGCGCTTGTGCGCCAGGGCGCTGGCGCTGCGCGACTACTACCCGTTCTGGAAGTCGCGCAACGAGCGCTCGCGCGCCGGCAAGCTGCTGGTGCTGGACCCCGACGACCATGGCACCATCCAGGCGCGCTCCGCATATGACCTGCCCAGCTTGCCGTGCTCGTGCTCAATAGGCAAAAGGTGTGTGAGGTGAACAAGCTTGTTGCGTATGTTGAGCTTTGCATGAGAACAGGCTTGTCATCGATCGCGGTGCATGCAAGTGGCCAGCAGCGCCTGGGGGTGTCTGAGGACGTACCTGAGTGCCGCCGCTGCGCAGATATTCTTTGACGACAACATCGGGCACACGGCGTCGCACATCGTGGATGCGCGCGACGTGCGCACCGGCGAGCCGCTGGCCTTCCAGGCAGGCGCCCCCGGCTCGCAAAGCCAGCGCGGCGGACCTCACTGCGCAAGGCCCTTGCGTTCGTGCACAGCGCCATTGCCTGGAAAGGACAGGAGACAAAGGTTCAAGATCAACGCAGAGGTCACTACAGCCTGCCGCGGTTGGCACCTGCCAGCTACATGGTTCGCACTGCCACTACGCGTGTGCAGGTTGTACACGCGTATGTGCGCAGACAGCGCATGCGCCCGTCGTAGAAAATGGGGGCCACGCACCACACCATCAGCAGCCAGCTGCATGCTTTGTGCAGAGTGTTGACGCCATGTCATGCATATGGACGACCCTGCGCGGGAGGACGGTGCTGTTAGTGCTGCATGCCTGCACCCCTGCCGCTCCCCTGTCTGCCAGCTGGCTTGCATGGCCAGCAGTTGCTGGTGTCCCGGTCCTCTGGTTCGGTCAGGCATGCTGCGACGTTTTCCCTGGTTCAGGGTGTGAGGCTGACCAGTGCTCCACCCCCGCCGCCAGGACCAGGCGGACCAGCCTCGCCCGTGCCTGCGGAGAGGGTATGACCAGGGCATTGATGCCCCGCGCGCAGGACCTGGCGGACCAGCCGCGCTGTGCCTGCGGAGTAGGGTATGACTAGGGTATGACCAGGGCGCGGATGCCCCGCGCGCAGGACCTGGCGGGGCGGCACATGTTCAAGGTGGAGCCGCTGAACGCGATCCTGGACCCGCAGTACTTTGTGCGCGCGGTGCACGGCTGCGTCATGGCGGTGCTGCGCGAGCGCAGCCAGGCGCCGCACGCAATCGACGCTGCGCAGGCCGCCTGCATCCGGTGCGCTCTGTCCTGCCCGCCGAGCTCTAGTTGCTGCTGAGACTAAGAGCTGGGCAGCGAGCGGGAAGATGTCCTGGTCGGGGTGCGTGTGCCTGCTGGTCGCTGAGGGGCATGCGGTCAAGGAGGCGCAGCATATCTGTGAGTGAAGCTTTGCTAGAGCTTTGCAGGACGCTGCCAGCAGTGACAGTGGCTTGCCGCGCAGGCACATGCTGCAGAATGGCGTGTCCTTGGAGAGCAGCGGCGCGCGGCGGCTTCTGCGCACGGGGAGCGGGGCGGGCGGGTCGTCCGGGTCCGGGCGCGCAGCACAGGTGCGCATCCTGATGCCACCGTTCAACCTCCAGGCCGTGCTCAGCTCGTCATTGTCGTCTGAGCTGCTGCGTGTCAGAAGCTGCTGCCAGCTTAAACACAGCGCATGAAGCGTCTCCAGTTGCTGCTGTCCCTTCTCACTCAGGTGCTTGCGCATGTGACCCCTCTGCTCATGATAAGAATGTGCAGGCATGTTCTGCACGTGATGTAAACAGTGTTGCCCCAACATGAAGTGGTTGATCGATCCCTGGCTGTAGTTTTCATGTAGTTTTTCATAACTAATTAACTTGGTTGGTATCAGGCACTGGTAATCCATTCTCCTGCCAATTACCACCGGTTTTCAGGACATGAAAGCAGGTGACATGTGAGCCATGTCATCTATGTCTCTGGGCTCTGACATGCAATCGGACCGCCGCAGGTAGCCAACACCTCGCAGCGTGCGAGAGAATTGTGGTCGATTGTGAACGAGCGGCTGGTGGCTATGATCCGCGTGCGCAATGCCATCGCCACCTGAGGGCCTCTGACTGTGCTCACTCTGCTCGCGTCACTGATGCTCACGACTGTGCGCTCGTGCATGAAGGCAAATGCCTGACTGCGGCGCTTGCCGCGTCAATGCCATTTGCTCAATTAATGTGTGCGCCGTTCCTTATTCTGCTGCTTGCTTTGTAAGCACCATATGTCAGCTCCGCTCTGCTCTTGCTGGTCATATGATGGGCACTGCACGGCAGACTTCGTCGTGCGTTGAGGTAGTGGGTGTTTGCTCCAAACAAACTTTGCAATGCGCATGCTATGCCTGTGCACAGTTATAATGTCCGCTTGCTTCTTCAGACTGTGCTCTGCATGTGACGTGTCTGCTCTGGGATCTGGTGCTGTGCTGGCTTTTATCCGCTCGGTATGAGGATGATGAAAGGGTCGGAGTAGCAGGTAGCTGAGCGTTGAGACTCTTGATTTGAGCATTGAGAATAAACGTGCCCATGATGCAACACAGACCATTCATCTTCTATCAGCCCTTCACAACAAGTGACAGCATGGCAGATGGTGCAAAAGAGCATGCTTATTATAATCATGCTTACGCAGCATGCTTACGCGGCATGCTTGCGTGGAGGCTTGCCGATGGATGTGCATGCATGCCCATGCACCAGCAAGGCTGTTAAGATGACAGCTTTATTATCGAGTGCTGTACAGCATGCTTAGGCGACCACTCTGCAAATGCTTCAGCAAGAGGGATGTGAAGTATGCCAGGGTGCCAATGCTCCTGGTGCACAGTTGAGAGATTGGGTGCAACCAGACGACACAGAGCTTACATAGCATGGCCCACCTGCAGCATGATTAGGCAGGCGCCCTGCCAAAGAACAGAGAACCTCTAGAGAGCATGCTTGCCCATCCTTGTAGTGCATGACCTTGATTGCATGCATGCCCCATGTGCAGAGCGCGCAAGCAAGTCAGAACCAGTGTTACAACACAGCAAACAAACATGGAATGGAAGACCCTGCAACCTGCCATGCCCCTGCCGGGCACCTGCTTTGGAATGCTGCAGCACAGCGATCGGTCACTGCCAGCGACATCCAGCCCACTGCAAAGGCACGCATCAAAAGGTAAACACAATGCTGATGCACAGCTCACCAACCCTACGTCTGCCTGCTTCTGCCCCCCGCTCTATCTGCACCCTCGTCCACCCTCGTCCAATCCTACACCCTGCTCTATCTTGCAGTCAGGAGGCCATCAGATAGCGCGCAGACAGCTGATGCGGCAGCGGTGCCTGACACGCCCAGGCACCACCGCCCCATCACAACACAGCACATAGCCTGTTGATGCAAGCGGCACAACGCCCAGGGTTTCGGCACAATGTCTGGTCTTAGCATACAGAGCTGAGGCAGAGTGCACTTTTTCACACAGGCCGCAGGCCTGCATCCCACCTGCCGTCCAGCAGTATAAGTACAGCCTGACACAAAGAGCCATGCTCTCACTGTCAAAGGCGCGCTCGCCACAGCGACCGCCTCAAAAGGCACTCGCGTCCAGGGCCCGGGTGGCGCCTGGCCTTCCCTCTCCCAACCCCTATACTAGGTAGCTGCTACAGTGAGGCAAGAAAGTGCTATCCAGTTCAGGCCAGTGAGGCTCTGCAGCCATCCGAGCCACCGGCGTTGGAGCATACCCTTGGCGCACCCATAGCCCCACAACAGGCATGACTTGCACACCCTGCTGCGCTGGCTGTGCATAGTAATAATTATATGGTAAGCTACGGAATCCCCACGGAAACCCCACGGCTCATCAGCAGCGCCTTTCACCTTAGCCTTCCTAGTGCTTTTTGCACAATGCAAGCTCATTGTGCATCGCCACAAGCAGGAGCGAAGGGCACTCCAGCCGTGCCTTGCAGCTGCCCAAGCATGTCTCCCCCACATCTAACGGGCGTGTCCTTAAAAAATGCCGCTTGCACATGCCCAGCAAATGAGCCTGACAGCAGGCCGGAAACAGCAAAACATGCGCCACACGTATCGTGCGCGGGCCACAGGTAGCAGTCGGAGGAACGGAGAGAGGAGACTGGGTAAAGTTGCACGCTGGTCTGGTCGCCGCCCAAGTGCTTTCAATCAGCAGTCAATCACGTACGTGCCCGCTCGTCGCTCTGCACCGCTGAGCCCCGGGGGCTGCCGGACCACGGGACATTTCCCGCTGTGCGCGCCATGGCTCAGGCAGCAGTGCCCTTTGCATTCTTCGATCAGCGCGGCCCTGCCGTGCGCGAATGGCACGGCGTTGCACGACGCGAGGCGCAGCGCGCATCGCGTCTGTGCCCGCGCACCAGCCGCAGCAGCAGGGCTCGCCGAGCACACCCTCTGGCGCGCCCGCAGCCCCTCCGGAGACAGGGGCCAGGCCCACTTCAGGAAAACTGGCCTAAATGTTGCCGTCGCGCGCCTGCCGGACCCAATCTGGCCGCGCAGGGTGCTCTGTAAACCTGTCCAAGTCCCCACTCGTACTCATCCCTGCATGTGGAAGCAGGCCGCGCAGACACATCAGGAGCTTTGCTGCTTCCGTGAACCTCAAGGGGCACGTCCTGTGCCAAAACCTAAACTTCGGGGCATATCCATGCCGCCAGACACCTGCCTAGACCGACCACGCCAGCTGACTAAAGTGACCAAAAAGAGGCGGTGTCATGAAGAAATGATCAGAGGAGACCAAAAGGTCCACGCGTAACCCAGTGCAGTTAGAGAGATAAAGAGTCAACAGAAAGGCACACCAGCCCCTTGCAAGCGCTGAATAGTAATTGTCGCACGGCCCAGGGACACAATGACCCCGGCTGACAGGCAGCGCAGTCTGCCCCTACTGCATCATCGCTGTCTCCTCTCATTACTTTTCACCCGCAGCCACCCCCCTGGCTCGCGGGCGGGGCCAGGAGGCGCCTGCGCGCGCGCCCGAGGCCCTGCTCACTCGGCAAAGCTGTCGCAGAAGCCCTGGCCGGCAGCCGGCGGCGTGAGGCGGCGGCAGGCGCGCGCGAGGTCCTGCTCGTCGTCCGTGCCGGCGCCCACCAGGAACAGGTCGAGGCCGCCCTCGTCGATGCCCATGAGCTCCAGCCCGTCCAGCGCCTGCGCGCGCATAAAACCCGGGCTCAGACCCTGTGCAGGGGCTGCAGCCACAACCCAGCGCCTGCGCAAGCGCGCCTCCCTGGCTCAGAGCCTGAGCAGGGGCTCCAGCCCGTCCCAGCGCCTGCACGAGTATGAAATTCCCTGGCTCAGACCCTCAAAAACATGCTGACATTAACCAGCTCTAGCTTCATTTCTGGCCGCCAACGTCATGCCATGCACATGCTGATGCAAGCGGGCGCACGTTGGAGCTCTTGGGCGACGACGACAGGTCTGCGCTGCCCTCCAGCAGGCCGCGCAGCAGCGCGCTCTCGTCTATCTCAGCGGCGCCGCTGGCGCCCCCGGCCGCATAGCCTGCTGCCCCGCCCTGCAGCGCGCCGTGCTGCTGCCCTGCGGGCGCAGCCTGCCCGCGCGCGCACCCATCCCCAGCGCCGCCGAGCGGGCCCAGCGCGTTGGCTGAGCGCACGCGCCGCGCGCGCGGGCTGCCGTTGCCCGCCCTGGCGCTCTGCGCGGGCGGCGGCCCGCTCTGGCAGCCGCCCAGCCTGTCGGCGAGGCCGCTGCGCAGCTGCGCGCCGGGCGGGCTGTCAGCAGCGGCGCGCGCTTCCGGTACGCCCCACTCGTTTGTTATCACCTCGCCCGCCCCGCCCGCCGCGCGCACGATGGGCGCCCCCGCGTGCAGCGGCACGCCTGCGGCGCCGCCGCATGACAACAGCGCTCAGCCAGTGCTTTATCCTAGGCACGCAGAATCACCTGGCAACGGGACCGCTTTCAGTAGCGGTTAATCCGCAGCACCTTTAGGGCGCCCTCCGTTTCACTTTGCCCTCAGAAAATGGGGCAGGCAAGTGCGCACCGCCACAGCCGATGGGCATGTCGGGGCCGGCAGCAGGGTGAGGCGCCGGAGCGGCCTTGCGCTTTTTGGCCCCGGACGTGCCAGCCACCCGGGGGCTGTCCATCTGGCCATAGCCCTGCCCGGGCCCGCATTAACATTAAGCGAGCAGTGCCTGCAGGGACGTCCAGGGTTACTGGACCACAGGCAGAGAGACCTCAGGTCCAGTCGCAGCCCGAGGGCGGCCAAGACAGTGACACCTGCGCGACATACGCGCGTAGCACGGCTGGGGCCGCGGCAGGGTTGCCGCATGAACTGATGGGCTGACGGCCCAGGACCATCATGCAAGCACCGCACAATCTGCAAGCATAAAGGCTGCGGAGCCCGGACGATTGCATGGAGCTGGGGCAAGGCGCGCACCAGCGAGCCGCTGCGGCCGCCGCTGCCGGTGCGCGCGTCGCCGGCCGCCCTGTCGCTGTCCGCGCCAGACCCGCCGCTGTGCGCGCGGCGCATGCCCGCCTCCACTGGATTCAGGGCTGGGGTCAGAATGTGGTGCGCCGACTGCGCGTCGCCGCTGTGCTTGCGCGGCAGGCCGGGGTCGAGGCCCCCGTCGCCGCCAGCCACGCCGGGCGCAGGCCCCGCGTAAGGGCTGGGCCCGACCAGGGCTGTGCCGTTGACCAGCCGCGGCTGCAGGGGGTCAGCCGGGGCGCGCTTGCGGGCGGCCAGCGCCGGCCCCAGGGTCTGCTCCCCGCTGGACCCGAGCGGCACGGCGCCGAGCAGGGGCCCCCACTGGCCGCCGCTAGGGCTGCCAGACGCTACGCAGACGCCGTCCGGGTCTCCGGCCGCAGCAAAGCCGGCCAGCGGGCCTGTCTGCTGCATGCGCGCGCGCAGCTGCGCGGCGGCCTGCGAGCGCGCACACGCAGGTCGGCTGACAGGGTGGGCTTGAGAGCGCGCGCTGGGCGTGTGCGAGGCATGTGCGAGACAGTGGCTCTGCGCGCAGGATCACCAGGACGTTCTGTAATGCTCAAGCAAGTCCCTGCCGCTGGAACACTGCGCACTGCCTGGTGTGCATGCGAACGGGTCAGGAGGGGTTGGGCAGCCGTTCTCAAACCCCGCGGTTGACAGGGGAACGCCGCTGCTGCAAGCGCGCCGCACCTGCATCTGCACCAGCATGTGCTGCTCCTGGCGCAAGGCGGCATACGACGGCGCCCGCACGTCGGCGCCTCCGCCGTCCATGAAGCAGTGCAGGGCCGCGCGCGCGTCCCCCGACGGCGCCCCCACATCCGGCAGCCCGCCGCCGCCGATGCCCAGGCCCGGGTGAGGCCCCAGCCCCAGCGCAGCGCTGCCTCCGCCCGCCGCAGTGACGGCCGCGGCGCCCACGTTGCCGACGCCGGTGCTGCCGCGGCCGCCGGCGCCGTCGCCGCCGCTGTCGGGGCCGGCGCACGGGCCGTGGCCGGGGGCGGGGCCGCCGCCGCCGCCGCCACGGCCAGCGCGCCGCGCCGCGGCTGCGCCGGCGGCGGCCAGCAGCGCAGCCACGGCCGCCTCGCGCTCGCCGCTGGGCAGCTTGGGGCACCGATCCCCCTGCGCGCCGCCACGTCGCACTGTATCTGGTGTCCTCTGCCACCTCCTACAGCTCGCCAGTTGGTAGCATGCATGCATCTATAGGACTCACGTATCACCCTTGTCACGCAATGAGGGACCAATTGCAAACAAGCGCGCTGCTGTTGCCAGGCACTCCTCTGCTCTAAGCTGTCCCACTCAGATGCTACCGTGATCCGCCACACATCGCCTTGACGCTAGGCTGCTGACCAGACACCCTCCGCGCACTACCTCGCCTGGCACCCCCGCAGCGGCACAAAGCCCCTCTCCC
>JAABUV010001951.1_pt1 | contig 28962 bp, 47 predicted proteins | sample 5559971 | NCBI WGS metagenome assembly JAABUV01 (sample SAMN10711881, study PRJNA513362) | rock metagenome | isolation source: Antarctica rocks | place: Antarctica: Victoria Land, Knobhead nord | collected 2015-12-19
CAGTTGAGATGGCTGGTCACGCCAACGGCGGCGAGGCGACGCCAGCCACCGCGGTGAAGGACGCGACGGCCGCGCCGGCACCGGGCGGCCGCGAGGTCGACTTCAAGAAGCTGTCGCAGCCGGACGCCTTCAAGCTGCTCAAGGTTGGCCGCCGCCTGCGGCTCTCTGCCTGCCAGCCTGTCCTTGGCTATGGCAGACCGCACCTGAGAAGGCTGGCCGGGCAGCGAACAGCTTGATTGCCAGCTAGCCTGTCCTCCCAGCTCAGTCTGACAGAAGCGGCATGCACCGCCTGCTGCTGTGGTGTGAAGCACCTGGCTGACGGCACGCAGCTGTGCAACGTATGCCAGGGCGTGTCCGCGTACGTGCGAAGCTTTTGTAATAGCTCCAGCAGCTGCCAGTCAAGACACTGCGTCGAGAGGGAGAGGGGAGGGGGCGTGGGGAGGCAGGGGACGTGTCCGTTGACCCCAGCTGGCCTGATGAGACTCACTTGTGCGCAGCGTGCGTGTTTGGGGCGCGCGCTCGCAGCAGGCGGCCGTGACAGCGCATGCTGCGTGCCGCGCGCGCGCGCAGAGCACGCCGGAGGGCCTGACCGACGAGCAGGTCGCCGAGCGCATCAAGGAGTACGGCCCCAACAAGCTGCCGGAGAGCAACCGCTCGCCCTTCCTGCAGTTCCTGGGCTACCTGTGGAACCCGTTGTCGTGGGCGATGGAGGCGGCGGCCATCATCGCCATCGTCCTGCTCGACTTTGCCGACTTTGCGCTCATCCTGTTCCTGCTGCTCCTGAACGCCGTCATCTCGTTCCGCGAGGAGTCCTCGGCCGTGCGCGCCCGCGCCCCGCGCGGCCCGCCTGGCTGCAGGCTGCCTCGCGCGTGCGCAGGGACCCTGGTCCGGAGTGCGCGCGCGTCGAGCCGCGCCGTCCAGGCCCTCCGCACAGGAGTTTTTGCCAGGCGGCCACATTTCTGAGGGGCAGAGCGTATGCACCGCAAACGGAGAGGGTGCTGTGCAACTGCGCAAGTAAGCAGAGTAGGTAGTTGGTACACCCTGTGGGCCTCCGTCCAGCGCGGGCCTATGAGGTACGGGCGGAGCGGACATCCGTGCGGGGACCTGAGTCCGGCAGGCCCGCTACCAGGTGCAGCTGCAAAGGCGTCGCGTTTTGGGGAGCGGCACGCGGAGCGCAGCACAAGGCCGTCCCCACCTCGCCCTCTGCTACCCTAGAGCATAGGACAAGGTCTTGATTGGTTCTGGTCGTGTGCGCCGCGCAGGACAAGGCCATCAAGGCGCTCACGGCCGCGCTGGCGCCCAAGGCCAAGGCCCTGCGCAACGGCAAGATGGTGTCGGTGCGGCCCATCGTGCCGCGGCAAAACGGGGCTTTCTGCTGTGGGTGAGCAGGCTGGGTGGATTGGCAGGCGCTGATGATGCATGCTTAGCTCAAGCTGTGACACAGAAGTGGCCGTCACAGAGGGGTTGAGATGCGTGAAGGTGCTGAAGTATGCACTGTAGAAGAAGGCCGTGGCTCATTAGTTTGCTGCGCCCGCTGCCCAGGGTGTTGTTGGCGGGTACTGGTGCGCGGGCCTCCGTGTGCGGGCCAGCTGTGCTTGGAGGGCTGCAGCCGATGATGCGGAGACCGAGACGCCTGGCAGCGCCTGGCGCACTGTTGGTGTGCCTGGTTGGGCCGGCCCCAGCGCGCGCGCACCCGGCCGGCGTGCGAGACAGCTGCCGCCCCGGCGCCGCAGGTGGACGCGTCCGGCCTGGTGCCGGGCGACGTGGTGCTCGTGCGCCTGGGCGACGTGGTGCCCGCCGACATCAAGCTGCTCGGCGAGGGCGGCGAGCACGACACGCCCATGCAGGCGCGGGCGCAGGGCGCGAGCCTGGTGGCGAGGCTGTGTGTGGCCAGTGTGGCGCGGCGTGCCGCCGTGCAGACGCGCCAGGGTGCTCCCAGGCCTGGTGGCGAGGCAGACAGCTGTCTATTGGCAGCCTGGGGTCTGTGGCAAGCAGTCAGCGCGCCTGCAGCATGTACTCGCAGGAGGGCGGTTCAGCACGTCGAGTGTGTGAGTATGTCTTGCCCAACCTACTCCGTGGAATGGCAATACTGTCCACGAGTCATTTCATCTCCGTGGAGCGAGGCTGCATGCTTGGGTGGTTGTTAGCCGGGAGTGCTGGGGGCAGTAGCACCGCCCTGGCTTCAGCACTTGCCAGCAGTGCAGACCGCCACGGCGCACGCAACAGAAGCAAGGTGTCCTTGGCCTGACGCGCGTCCCCCCGGCCGTGCGCAGATCGATCAGGCCGCGCTGACCGGCGAGTCGCTGCCGGCCAAGAAGTTCAGCGGCGACGTCGCGTTCAGTGGCAGCGCAATCAAGCAGGGCGAGCGGCACGCGGTGGTGTATGCGACCGGCGCCAACACGTTCTTCGGGCGCGCGGCCGGCCTCATTGGCAGCACGCACAACGTGGCCAACATCCAGAAGGTGCCGCACCGCCCGCCGCAAGCCACAGGGACCCTGCAGCTACTGGCAATTTGCGCGGAAACGCACAAATTCCGAGGCGCAGAAGCACACTGCTGCCATCCCACCAATAGTAAGCTTAGTGTGAAGAACGTTTCTGAGGTGCCCTGCTGTGCCTGTGTGTGCAGCTCAGGTGCACGGTGCTGTTCTGTTGTCTTCCGTCTGTTGGCGAGTCAGACGCTTGCTGTGTATTTCTCCATTGCGGCACATGAAAAGCATGCATGCGGATAACGTGACAATGTTTCTTCTCCTAAAAGTACTTCCTTGTGTACGAACATGTACGTGACGCCTGAGCGGCCCCAGTGTGGGGCGCGTTGCGAGGCTCTGGGCGCGCCGCGCGCAGATCATGACGCGCATCGGGGCGGTGTGCCTGGTCACCATCGGCATCTGGATCATCATCGAGCTCAGCGTGCAGTTTGGCGAGCCCAGCAAGGGCCGACTGCTGGGCAACCAGCGCCACACCTGCGGCATTGGCGTGGGTGCGCGCCCTTTGGCGCAGCCCTTGCTCGCGCTGCCATCACCGCTGTGTGCGTACTGGGACTACACCATATGGTGACGGGGCTCTGGCAGGCTCTGAAGCATATGGTCTGGAGCATGCATTATGTTGCTGCTCAGCTGTGCGCTCTGGTGTCAGGCTTGTCAGCGGGCTGACAGGATACAAGTCACGGTGCTCCTAGAGTCACAAGGCAGGTGCTGAGTCGCAAGGGCCATCAGCCGAAACGCCATGCGCCAATACGGCGATTCCGAGCAGGTTTGTTTGCAGCAGGCTCCCAATGCATCACACATGTGAGGCCAGCGCGTCCTTACGTAGCTGTTATGGGCACGCGTGCGGTTGTGAGCCGCTGCTCAGTGTGTTGGCCGGGCCGGCGGCCGGCAGCCCCGCTGCCGGGCCCCGTTGGGCCCGGCGTGCCGCGCGCGGCGGGTGACGCGGGCGCGCGCGCGCAGGCAACTGCCCCACGCTGCTCAACATGCTGGTCATCATTGTGGGCGGCATCCCGATCGCCATGCCGACCGTGCTCAGCGTGACGCTCGCGCTGGGCGCCGCCAAGCTGGCCAAGGAGGGCGCGATCGTGGCGCGGCAGTCGGCCGTGGAGGAGATGGCCGGCATGGACGTGCTGTGCTCCGACAAGACCGGTGCGCCGGGGCGCCGGCGGGGTGAACAGGGTGCAGCGGTCAGCTAGTAGGGCATTTATCATACCCCAGACAGACCGGCCCTGATGCACATGTGCTATGCTCAACAACCAGCCTGGCGCCGCATGTAACATGGGTCTAGGCGCCGCAGCCCAGACTGGTTGGGGACGCGGGTGGTCCTGGATAGGGCGAGGGTAGGGTGTGCTGACAAGTCGTTCCCAGACCTAGGCGGTGCTATTCAAGCTTTGAGGGGGACCTGCACTAGGTTGACGTGGAGGCGCCCGCCGCGGGGCGCAGGCACGCTGACGCTCAACAAGCTGACGGTCAACCAGGCTGACGTGTTCCCCGTCAGCCACATCCCGCACAACGAGGTGCGCACGTGTGTGGTGTTGCGCCCGGGCGATGACCCGGCCTGGGCCGAGTCCTTGATGGGCCTGGTGCAGTCCTGGGTCGCATCATGCGTGTCAGAGATACAAAGCACCTGGGCGCCCTCGTCTATTTGCCGCTTGTAGGCGATGTACCTTTTGCCCTGAAGGTCTGCACCGTGGGATTAGTAGTGGTGTGCTCGACATTTCTTCTGCCAGGGGTGTTTCGAAGGGCACTTTTCGGCTGTTATCCGTGCATCAAGGCGCGGCTGCTCGCTCCAGCGAGGCGCGTCTGAGGTAACCTTCCGGCGCGGCCCGCGCAGGTGCTCAAGTACGCCGCGCTGAGCGCCAACATCTCCACGGAGGAGCCGATCGACATGGTCATGCACGACTCGTACCCGGGCAAGGACACGCTGTGGCAGAGCTACACACTGAAGAAGTTTGTGCCGTTCAACCCGGTGGACAAGTTCACGATGGCCATCGTGCAGGAGAACGCGACCGGCAAGGTCCAGCGCGTCATGAAGGGCGCCCCGCAGGCGCGCCGCCGAGCCGCATGCTGGATGCATTGTTTCAAGCGGCTCACAGGGGGTCAGCCGCTTATGGAGTCAGCCGCTGATGGAGTTGGGATATGCACTGTGCATCTGCCCTGCGCCTGCCCTGCCAGGGTGCGCGCCTAGCGGCGGCAGAGGCGGGCTGCTGGGGACGATGTGCTGTGAGCACATGCGCTTGCTTCCCTGTGCGACCGCCGACGGCCGCCCGCCTGCGCAAGGAGCGGCCCGCTCCCCAAGCGCTGTCGCCTGTGCGAGCGTCTGATGTGCAGCAGGACCGCCTGCGCTCGTGTGCAGCCAGCGCGGGCGGCACGGGCCGGCAGCTGGCCGGGGCGCCGAGCGCGCGCGTGCGCGCGACGCGGCAGGTGGTGCTCAAGAAGGCGAACGTGAACCGCGACGAGGTCAGCACGGTCGTCAAGGACAAGATCAACGAGTTCGCCCTGCGCGGCTTCCGCGCGCTCGGCGTCTCCGTCGCGGACGGCGACCAGAGCGGCCCGGACCAGTGCGCCGGCCCCCCTCCCCGCGCGCCACAGAGCTCACCCCCGGCCGCTGTGCCTGGAGCGGAGGCGAGCAGCAAGTGGCCGTGCGCGGCAGCCGTGCGGCTGCGGGACGATCATGAGCGTAGTGCGCTGGGAGGCTGTGAATGTGCAGATACCGTCTCGACCTGCCTTGCCCATACAAGCAGGCCGGACCAGCTGCCGGGCTGGAGTGTTTTGGTGGCGCTGGCAGCTCGGCAGTGCCCGACCAGAGTGCCTCTGGCCGAGAGCTGGCCGCTGAGCAGGCGCGGGCCGGTTTGCGGGATCAGCGCTCGCAGAACGTCAGAGGTGTGGATAGTGAAGCCGGGGCCCGGAACGCGCGCAGGTTCACGATGGTGGCGGTGGTGCCCATGTTCGACCCGCCGCGGATCGACACCAAGGAGACGATCGAGCGCTGCATCGAGAAGGGCATCATGGTCAAGATGGTGACGGGCGACCAGCTGCTCATCGGCAAGGAGACCGCCAAGCAGCTGGGCATGGGCCAGAAGTTCTACACCACCGAGGAGCTCATGGCGGTGCACCCCCGCCCCGGGGCTGGCTGAACCCTGGCGCAGGGGTTTAGCCTTGTAAGAGACCGCCAAGTAGCTGGGCATGGGCCAGAAGTCATACACCACCAAGGAGCTCATGGTGGTGCGCGGCCCTCGGCGCGCTCTGATGGCGCCCCAGGGCTGTCAGAACCCAGCTGCAAGGGTTCAGCCTTGCAGTGCAGGCCGCGCGCCAGAAACCTTAAGTTCAATGATGCTGGACAATGGTGTTGGGTGCAATGTGCGGACACATTGTCTCTGTGTCATGCCAGTGCCTGCGGCGCGAGTCACCGGCCGTATAAGAAACAAGAGCCGGAACCGCGCCCGCTCCTGCAGACTGTGGCGCGGGCGGCAGGGCGGCGCGCAGCGAGGCGAGCAGCTTTTCTGGGCGGGGCGCTGACGCGCGCGCCGCGTGCGCGCAGCACGTGAACAACACGGGCCATGACGGCATCGACAAGCCGGCCGAGCAATTGGTGGAGGAGGCGGACGGCTTCGCGGAGGTGTTCCCGGAGCACAAGTACGAGATCGTGGCCATGCTGCAGCGCCGGCACCACATGGTCGCTATGACCGGGGACGGCGTCAACGACGCGCCCGCGCTCAAGAAGGCCGACGTTGGCATCGCCGTGGCCGGTGCGCGCCCGCCCGGCCGCGCCGCACTCGCAAAAACCTGTGCCTTTGCAGCTGCAGCCGTCTGTGCTTGCAACGTGCGCGCCCATGGCGCTGCGCCCACAGGACCGCGCGCGCGCGTGCGGCGCCAGCCCCTGCGCATGCGGCGCCGACCAGGGCGGTACGCGTGCAGGGTATAGGGCTACCCTAAACCTAGCTCACCCTATGCAGGCGCGACGGACGCGGCGCGCGGCGCGGCCGACATTGTGCTGACGGAGGAGGGCCTGAGCGTGATCGTGAGCGCCATCATCGGCGCGCGCAAGATCTTCCAGCGCATGACCACCTACTCCAAGTACACCGTCGCGATGACATTCCGCATCGCGTTCACCTTCGGCTTGCTGACTGTGCTGTACGACTGGTGAGCCTGCATCCTGCCCGCGCGCAAAGCCTCGACGGCCGGGGCGGCTGGTCCGAAGTGTCGCGCGGATGCAGCTCCTGCCAGTGTCCTATATATCAACCGCAGCCCAAGAGCTGGACATTTCGGTTTGTGCTGGCCGGGATGTGGCACAGAGGGTTTCAACCCTACCGTACCCAACCTTATGTTGGGCCGGCGCGCGCGCAGGTACTTCCCGACGCTGCTGATTGTGCTGCTGGCGGTGTTCAACGACGGCGCCATGATCGCGCTGTCCAAGGACCGCGTGGTCGCCTCCCGCATGCCCAACTCCTGGCACCTGGGCGCCATCTTTGGGCAGGGTGCGCGCCCCACCCGCTTTGGCACGTCACCAGTGATCGAAGCGGACGCTTGCCTACAATCCTCAATCTTGCTGATCTTGTTGAGCAATGCATCATGACTTGCACATGCGAACTGGCGTCAAACGGTCATCATTCAAATCGCCGCCACCAGTGGAGACAGCCTGCACATCTCGAGCGACCTGCATGCCGCCGCGCGCGCGCCACCCCCTGCAGCCAGCCGCGCGCCGGCGTGCCTGATGCGCGCGCGCGGGCGCCGGCCAGGCATCGTGTATGGGCTGTACCTGACGCTGTCCACGTGGATCCTCTGGTTTGTCGCCGCGCGGATGAGCTTCTTCGCGGACGCGTGCCACCTGCCCTCGCTGCAGATCACGGTGCGGCGGGAGGAGTAAAGAGGGAAAGAGAGCAGGGCGCTGCCCTACCCCTGGCTCTGTGCGTATGCTCGGTGCGGGGTGCGCGGTGCTCACAGGCCCCGACAGTGCTGCCCCTGGCGCCGTGTGTGCTCTGAGGTGCATGCCACGGCGCCGCGAGCCCCGCGGCTGTGCCGGTACATGGGCACGCGCAGCGAAGCCGGCTCCCTCAGACCTGCTACCCACCAGCGCATGCCTGTCACCCCGCGCTGTGCAACTGTGTAAAGTAAATAAGGTGCTGAGACTGAGCTGCATTCCGGTTGGTTGCAAACTGCCCCAAACCCTGCACCTGGCATGTCCCAACCCCATACCTGGCGCGCCGCGCAGACGGGCACGCTGGAGCAGTTCTGCCAGAGCATGTACCACGTGAGCGGGTCGCAGCTGGACCAGTGCGTCACGGAGCAGTACTACGTGCGCTCGTCCATGCTGCGCGCGCTTATCTACAACCAGGCGCGCCCCGGGGCATCTACGTGTGCGCCCCTAAAGCAGCAGCTACATTCCTGCCATTGAGGCGCTGCCTGGCCGCGCGACACGAGCTGACCCTTGCGTGCCTGTCGGTCTGGGCGCAAGGCGCGCGTGCGTGCGCCCCGTGCGCCTCCTGCCAGGGCTTTGAGTTGTTTCTGGCCTTGCTGCGCGCAGGTGTCCATCAGCGGGCAGGCGCTCGTGTTTGTCGTGCGCGACCAGCGGTGGTCGCTGATGACGCGCGCCGGCGCATGGACGTACGGCGCGTTCTTCGCCGCGCAGGTGCGGCCGGGCTGGGTGCCGTAGCAGGGTCTAAACCGCCGGTCCCTTGCCGGCCTGGGGCTCGCAAAAGCGCACAGCGCCTGTGCACGTCCGCGAGCTGCAGCTGGGTGTTGGCGCCTGGGCGGTGAGGCGTGCGTGCCGCCTCTGCAGCGCCTGCTGCGCAGCCTCTGTGTGTATGCAGGGCCTCAAAAATGCTGCAGGCAAGCCTGGTCTGCCGGCCTCTGACTCATGCAGAACAGTGCGCATGCTGGGCACCACTGCGCGGCCCGGGCACCGACTGCGCGGCCGCGCGCGCGCAGATCGCGTCAACGATCATCGCGGCGGTCGGCTTCAACGGCTACCCGTACCCGCCGGAGCACAACGACAACTGCCAGTACTGCGACCTGTCCACCGGCAGCCCGCACCCCATCTTCTCGCGCCAGGCGCCCCTGTACGGCACCGAGAGCGTGTACACCGACTCCACCATCGGCTGCCTGTGCGTGCCCGCCACCGCGCCCGGGGTCCCGCCTGCGGGGCCCGGCAGCATGGCCGCGAAAGCTTACCATCGGGTGGCTGCAACGGGCAGAGCGCGGCCAGGGCGGTGTGCTCCTGTTGCCGCCAGGCATTGCGGTTCTCTGTATCTTTTGGGTGGCTGGTGTGGAGGACGGCACGAGCAGGGCTGCGAGCGGAGCCAGGTCGGCACGATGCTGCTGTCTGGAAGGCGCGCGCGTGCGACGGCCGCGCCCCGGGCGCGCGCAGGGCGTACGTGATTGTGGCCTGGATCTGGTCCATCCTGTTCTACCTGGGCCTGGACCCCATCAAGTGGGCCATGGCGTACGCCATGAACGAGGACGGCTTCCGCACGCGCACGCTCAACCGCCGCCGTCCCGTGCCGCCGCCGGAGGCGCGCCCGCCGCGCGCCGTCCCGCTCCCGCGTCCAGGCCGGCAGCCCTGCCAGCAGCAAGCATATCTGTTCAAGTCTGGGTACATGGACGCGTTGCCGGCGGCTGCATCCGGGCCCCTGTTGCTGCCTGCTGGGGCGTCGGGCGGCGCCTGCAAGGAAGATCAGGGCCGGCACGGCCGTGCAAGTAGGTTGGTGCAGACTGGATCCGGCCGCCTTTACTTTGTGACCAGCGCTCTTGCAGCAATGCATTGCAAGCACCTGGTCGCAGGCCTGCTCTCCTCAAGTAGCTTTTCTATGTTGCTGACAGTCATCCGAGCGGGAGTGCAGGAGTGACAGTTCCTTTTACCACACTCAATCGACTGCTGCTGCGGCGCGCAGGTGTCGCTGGAGCAGGCGCAGGCGCACGGGCCCAGCCACATGCTGCCCGCGACGTACGCCAACCCGCTCGGACGCGCCAGCATCTCGCGTCCCACCGCCGCGCAGTTCGAGCGCGCATCCGTGGTGCGCACGAGCTCATTTTGTAGTCGCAGGACACCGTCTGCCCTGGGGGATGTTCTGTGGTGCAGTTTAGAGCGCGCGTGCCTCCATTATCGGGCCTTCTTGGTGTGAGCATTGCATTTCGTGTTGCAGCCCTGATAGCGCAAGTGCGTGGTGCTGCTCTCTCCACTGGAATGGGGCATGCCGCTCCGGCGTTCAGGAGAGTCGCTGACAGCAGTGTTGCATGTCTGGCCTTTTCATAGACCGGTGTCGGTTGTGTGACGCGCCCTCGATGCGTCTTGATTTCACAAGGACTGTACCCAGGCACTGACTGGCGGCAACCCGCGCCCCAAGTCACTTGCTGGTGTTGCATGCTGGGACTCAATCGCAAGCGCCCGTCCTTGCGCCAGGTCCTGGTCGACGATGCCGGCCGCGTCACGGCGAAGAAGGGCGAGGAGGCGCCGCCGCGCCCGGGCAACTTCTTGCAGCGCGTGTCGGCGTCCATGTTGCCGGGGAGGCCCGACAACGCCTAGGCGCCCGCGGCCTTGGCCCGGCTCCGAGCGGCCATGAAGCCTGAGTTGTTCGGGTGCGGGGCGAAGCTGCCTGGGGGGATGGGGTGGGCACAGCTGCTCGTGGGGGGTGGTTTTAGTGTGGTTGAAACGGCCAGGACGCACTGTTGGGGTGAGTGGCAGGGGGCTTAGCGAGGTTTTGGGCTTAGACATGGCATGCAGCGCACTGGTCTGCTGGGTGTGGTAGACTGGGGCTGGCACATGCGAGCTTGCGGCTTGCAGTGCAGGCGCTGCCACCACGTGTGAGGAAGGGGGGTCACGAGCAAAAAGGCGTGCCCTTGAGAGAGGAGATGCTCTGGGTATGTAGTCGCATACACTTTGGTATGCATCCGCAATGAACAGCCTGGGCTGTGTGGTAGCACGATGCACATCACTTCCGCGCCCCTGAGTGTCGCAGGCTGTGGTTGAAGCAAATGTGGGAGGTTGAAGCTTGCAGCAGCTCGGCCGCTTGAATTCGGTTGCTTCCTGCATATGCGCTGCTCGGGCAAGCGCCAGCTGATGTCCTTCTTTCAAACGCGGCATTACGTTTGCGTGTACATGCGAGCATGCGTGCAGGAGCGCGTGAAGGGTTGCAAAGAAGTCAAGGGGGGGTTGTGTGGGAGCGTATGGCAGAGTCTTGCTGCCAGGCGAGCAGTGTCCGCAGACTGTTTTCATCCTGTCCAGCGTGCCTGGCTCTGAGAGGCTGCATCTACTCCTGTGGTGCCGTCTCCTGGCGCTACGTGCGCTAGTTTTGGTAGGTTTTATTGAGCTGCGCAAACGCGCCACTTGTAAATGCAAAGCTGCGCAGCAAGCTTGCGGTAACTCGCAACAGTAATGCTGCATGTGCGCCGAGCAGCTCTGGCCGTATAGAAGTTGTGCATTGGCTATGGAAGCTAAAACCCATCACCAGTGTCTGTGAATGGTAGGCACACTCATACGAGCAGTGTGCATGATGTTGTCTTGATCTCAGAGCATGCACTTCACTGACTACAGCAAGCCACCAACTAATACCGGAGCTTTCAGCAAGGCATCACGCGCAATGAGATGCAAACAAGGGACACGGGGCCTGCACATGCGCACATCCCAGCATGCACATGAGTGTGGTGGCGCCATTAGTACACCGTTTTGTGCACTCGCCCAAAACACTCTTAACTGTCCACAGGCATGCATTAAGCTATGGTAAATGCCTGCCAATACATGCAGACTGTAAGCCTGTGGATCGGGGTGCTGCCTTTGTACATTAACATACTTTGAAGTTCGGGGCCAAACAGGCCAGATAAACAGCACATGCGGTTAGCGCTACCACAAGGAGAACACGTGCAATAGTGTGTCTTCATGCGTATTGCGTAAATCCAGGCAGCAAAGGCGCTTGCGAAGCATGGTGTGCAGTGTATGGCCCTGCATGGCTCTCAATGTGGACCCCTTGTTCTCGCTGTCACCCAAAGTTTAACAAGACTTGTTCGTAACTATCAGAGCGTACAGCCCTTGATTGTCAGGCTGGCCGGACTGCGCATGACCATAGAGGTACGGGCGCATTGCCAGGTGCCTCGCAACCCCGGTCACCCATCATAGAGCGACCAGTAAGACACCGCAGGCCGCACCCGCACCCGCACCCGCAACCGCAAGCATGCCATGCAGCAACCAGCAGGTGGGGCCGTTGCGCACCAAACTCCCTGAGCGGCCTGGCCCATGCGCAGCCCCATTGCCGTGCCTCCGGCTGCCCCGGCCGCTTACAAGTGAACCAACAGCACACTCAACTGTGAGGGGCTATGTCAGCACGGCAAGCGGCAGCGCGCAGCAGGCCACCCCGGGCTGCCGAACCGGAGCCCCGCAACACGCATCAGGCGGGCCGCCGCGCCACGCGCTTATGCCTGCGCTCGGGCGCGGGCGCGGCTCCAAGCGCCAGGCCTGGGTGCAGCTTGGCAGGGTCGGCGCGCAGGACAGCGCGGAAGAATTCAATTGCTGCATTCTCCATGTACGTCGGCCCAGTGAGCTTCAAACCCTGCAGGTGCGCGCAGTGGCCGCCGCGGCGCGTGGTCGCGAGCACCGTGGCGGGGTTGCCGCGGCACTCCGCCGTCGGCAGGCCGCTGCATGCACAGGGCGCACAGAGCTCAGCCACCCCCTGCAAACCCTGCATGCTGCAAACAGCTCTCGCCTGGCATGCGCCTGTGCAGACACATTCTGCGCTCCACTGGGCTACTCTCTTCGGTTGCCAGCACAAGCTGACGCAGGCGTATCTCGGCGGCAGATTGCACATGTAATGCAGGCACGCGGCACACTGCCAGCCCAGGCCCAGTGCGCACTCTGATATAGACTGTAAAATGCACTGCAAAGGATCTGCCATGGGCTGGAGACGTTCGGCACAACATTGTCTGCCCAACACGCGCTGCCCGGCGGAAGCGTGCAGGATACACAGTGCTGCAGGTCGTGAAGAGCGGGCGCCTGCCCTAAGCCAGCCTCTGATCTGCAAGCAGGGATGCACCAGACAAAGAGGTCGTCCGTAGCGGCAAGCAGCAGGGTTGGCGTGCGTATCCGCGGTATGTACTGCGCGCTGCACAGCAAGGCATACTGTCTCAGCGGCAGGCGTCTCACCGCGCCACACACCCACGTTGAGCACGTACTGGGTACCAGAGAACATCCTTCGAACGCGAGAAGGCTGCAAATCACCGGCAACTGTAGGCACACCAAATTCACTCCCCACAAAATACTAATGCAGCACAAAGCATGATGGTGGCACCCGTGAAATCGCGTCGCATCAACACTGGACTCGGCACGAGCTGCGTTGTGCCCGCCTGCGTGCGGCTGCATCACACAGCCACACTACCCAGCAGCTGGACGCGCATCTTTGCATCTGCGCGCGCACAGGAGCGGAACGAGACAAGCTGCGCCTGTCTGCAGCTGCATCAAACTGCGCCCCTTGCATCGCTACCCTCCCCCACTAGCCCGATCCGTCCTCCTGGCAGAGTATGGATCGGCCGCTCACCTGTGCGCGGCCGCGTAGTACTCCGCAGTGCCCGCGTAGCCGAACACCTTGCAGGTGACCGCCTCGTCGAACTGCGCGAGCGTGCGCGCGCGCGCGGCCTGCTTCATGTCCACGCCGCCCTCGGCCAGCGCGGCGCGGTGCTGGACCGCGTACGCGCGCAGGCTGCCCACGATTGACTCGTTGCACAGCGCCGCGGCCGACAGCAGCCGCCCCGCGGCCAGCCGCGCCGCCATGGCGCCCAGGTCGTGCGGGCTGCTCGCAAGTAGCGCGGCCGCCACCGGTGCGCCTGAGCGGGGCATGGCTCAGCAAGCTGCACGATAAGAAGCTGGCTGATCGTGTCAAGATCAAATGTTCGGCAAGGACATACAGCCAACCATTAATCTAAACACACTTGAGAGGCAGGCCAGCTCATTCACCAAATGCACACTGATAATGTCTGGCAGCAGACATGGCGCTGAAACCGCTCTGCCCAGCCAGACCCGACTGCGCTTCACACGGCACACCGCTCGGCATGCGCCTGCATGGCAGTGCACGCAGGGCGGGGCGGCGCGCACTGAGCTCGCGCTCGCCCGCGCCGAGCTCGGCGAGCAGCTTGGCGGCCTGCAGGGCGCCCATGGAGAAGCCCGCCAGCAGCAGCGGCGCGCCCGGGAAGCGGCGCCGCTGCAGCTCGTCCGCCGCGAAGTGCGCGTCGCCGGTGAACGCGGCGGAAAAGGTGGCAGGCGAGTCCAGCGGCACGCCGCCGCAGCCCCTGCGCGCATGCTTGCTAAACCTACTGCACCCTAAACCTACCACCATCCTGAGCTGGATCATTTCCGCATGTTGCCTGGTTCCAGCGTGCCTGTGGCAGGCGGCCGCGCCAGGTGCGCCTGCTTGGCCGCGTCCGGCTCCCAGCACGGCTTGGGCGCAGGCAGCCAGGCATGCCAAGCTGCCCGCCTGCGGCTGGGCCGGGCGAGCATGCCAGCAGCAGGCATGCGGAGCACGCTTGCACGGACAGTGAGTAAACAGTGAGCTTGGCGCAGGGCTGCACCTGTAGTTGAGCACAGCCGGCCGGTACCCAGCCGCATACGCGGCAGCACACAGGCCCTTCGCATACCCGTCCTGGGAGCTCCCTGGCGCGCCCCACGCCACTCTTTTTGCTCCAAGGCATGCTGCTGCGGCGCTGTTGAGGCACATGAGACGCAGGGCCTGCGAGTCCAACTGCTGACACAGGCCAGGCAGCAGAAGCAGCGCCCGACCCTGTGCTGCTCTTGCTGTGTGTGGGGGAAGCAACCCAAGCAAATCAAAGACGTCATTTGGCAAGCTTGAGCAAACAGACCTTCCAGGCTGCCTGCAGGGCCCTTTCGAAGCGCAGAAACAGCCGGACATGGGCGCGCCGCGCACCGACGATGCCGTGCAGGATTAGCAGCAGCGGCGCGTCGCGCGGCAGCAGCGCCTCCTGCAGGCCGCGGAACAGGTCCACCTGGCCGGCGCGCGCGGCGGCACCGTTGCTGCGAGGTCTACATTAGGGTTAATTAAGGGCCTCCCCGGGCACGCCTCGCAGGCTTTATGCTGGCTTCCTGTCGCTCTGCCTTTCACGTCGCTAGCTGCCTGCTTGAGGCGGCGCATTGTATCCAGGTCCATGCCCGGGGCATCAGCTGCCTCCAGCGCTTCAGGAACGTCGCAAGAATGTGAGCATAGGCACGCCGGCGCCTAGCAACAGCGGCCCGCACCGCAAACACGCCGCCTGCGGGCGGCCGCAGGATGAGGCGCCGGTACTCTGGGTCCACCGCCCAAGCGCGCACGGTCACTGTCGGCGCCGCAGGCGCGGCCCTCAGTCAGACCTGTTGTTGCTCACAGCGCACGCACGCGTGTACCCAGGGCCTCAAGTTGGCACGCCTCGGATCACAGGCGCCGCCGCCACCCGAGCCGGCCAGCGCGACAGAGGTTATCAGACAGCAGACTCGAGCGCGGGCCGCAACGTAGAGACATGCTGGCGGCGAGGCAATGCGTCACGCTGCCTTTCGCTAAAGCTGCACGCTGCATGCATGGGACGGCGTTCGTTGTTGCTGGGGGGCATGGCCGTCACTGCATGGCCTCTGTTGACCTCCGATACATGCAGACGCCTGGGAAGAGCAGCAGTCTGCCCCGTGCGCTCACATGATGCCACGGTCTGGCAGAGGGGCGTCAGAAGCGGCGTCGGCCAGTAGCGCTCGAGCACAACCGCTGCCAGCTCTGCGACAGGGCCCTCGCCATAGATCCGCGGGTACCTGCACGGGCTCCACCTGTTGCTTCTTGGCAAGCGGAGCACTTCATATGTCATAAGAACTGAAAATATGTGTGCTGCTGGACAGGCAGCATCAAAAGTTGCGCTCTGCAAAGCCCCGCAGCCCAAGCAGCGAGCTGCGGTGCGCGCCCTCTTTGCAATAATCATGACAGCCAGCACATTCCTCTCAATAATGTGCCAGTTGTGCAATACTGATCAGAGTTGCTGCAAACATTACACGCATGTGTGAACACGGCTTGGCCTTGCTGTTCCCAGGAGCGCACTCGCGACCCAGCAGCCAGTCGGTGAGCTGCTCCCAGGTCATCAATTCCCAGTCCAACCACCAGCACACCGCCGCTCGGAGCCTCTCTAGCGGCGTCCTCGGCCGCGGTTCAAGGTCGCGCATAGAGCGCGCTCGCGTGGAGCAGAGACTTTCCCGCCCCAGGAGCAAGGAAGTCTCGGGCACGCTCTGAGCGCCAGCACACGGTCGCTAAAGGGGCCAGCAGCCTGGGCCGCTATCCGCATACCAAGCTAGCCTCCAGCACACTGCCGCTCTGAGCTGCTCTAGCAACGCCTGGGACTGCTACAGTTGAAACTGCACGATAGGAGCACAACATCCACACACATCCTGGCACATGTCAGCTGACAACATCGTATATGGTAAGAGCGCTGAAGTCCATTGCTAGCAGGCGCGCAGGCCCGCATGTGTATTACTGCCGCTCTTCGGTATATCCTTGCCAGGCGCATATGGTTAGCTATAAGGGTGTGCAGATGAGTTGCGGCTCTGCAGCTGCGCGGCGCGTGTGCCGGCATGCTTGCACGAGCAAGGTATATGCACATGTCACAGGGAGGCAGATGATGTGATGTCGCACCCCGTTCCCCAGTCACACCTCAGAAGCACAGAGCTGGCAACGCAGAAGCCTGTAGTCAGGTGGAACGTCCTGCACAGCAAAAAGAAAAGCCAAGGAGTGTGCACTCCCCCACAGACTGCTTGCTGAGCTACCGCTTGCAACAAGTGCACGCTGCGTATGAGCGCCTTGCAACCTTGCCGTTTTGCGAAAGCTGTGCCAAAGACTTAAATCAGATTGACTTTCTGACTGCTTGCTATGCATGCAGCTGTGCATGCAGCTGTGCTCAGCGCAGGCAGCCTCACTTTTCAGCACTGATCAGCTCATGAGCGGATGCAAGGCATCACCAGCTGGTAACAAACTCAATCCACGCAGTTTTGCAAGTCAACTAGGCACAGTGGCTCGGACCTGGCGCTGTGACTCCGCGTGCGTGCTGACTAGATCGGCGCAATGCTCCTTGCTCAAACGCGCTGCCTGAGGCAGTATGGGCTGGCAGTCACGCTCCGACGCTTTAGCGATAGCTTGCATGTCACTCTGGAGCCTCTGGAAGAAGAGAACGAAGGCATCTTTACACTTACGCTGAACAGGGCAAGCAGCAGAAACGCTATTGGTGCGTTCAGAGTGCCCGTGGCATGACGCAGCGGTTGATGTTGGTGAGCAAACGGGCAACTTGCAATGCCTGCCTCGCACGCCCCTACTGCGCTTCCTCACCGCGCCGTTACCTCGAAGTTGTGACAAGCACTTTGCAGCATGAGCCCGCTTGCACAATAAGCAGGCCGCCAACTCTTGAAGGAGCTCGGCGAAGCGGTGAAGATGCTGAACCATGAGCGGAGCACGCGCTGCGTGGTCGTGCGCAGCTCGCTGCCAGGCGTATTCTGTGCTGGCGCAGACCTGAAGGTGCGCAGCTGCCTTCCTCGTTTCACCAAAACATAGGATACAAGGTCTCTACCCAATACAGACTGTGTCACCCGCCGAGTCGGCGGCGTTGCTGCCCGACCAGCGCTCACTGGCGGCGCGGGCTGGCTGGCAGGAGCGCGCCGCGATGACACAGGTGGAGGCCGCCGACTTTGTCAGCCAGCTGCGGACCTCTTTCAGCGCCTTGGAGGTTGCCCTCCTACTCGGAGGAGCACACCATGTTGCATTGAGCTGTACAAAGCAAGCACATCATTCTATGGAGATAATTCACCCTCAGGCGCCAACAAGGTGCATGATACATGCCACAGACGAGCCATGCCATACTATGCATTGCATGCGGGGGCACTTTGTGCTCTTCGTGTTGTGTCAGGTTGCCTATCCCTGCATGCATGATTGTGTGAAAGGGCATGCGCAGGCCCTGCCGATGCCGACTGTCGCGGTCGTGGACGGCTATGCGCTCGGGGGCGGCGCCGAGTTGGCACTGTCCTGTGACCTGCGAATAGCGGGTGCGGCTATGCCCCCACATGCTGCTTCCAGACATACTGCAGAGGTAATGCAATGCACGCCCTCTGAGCCGGGTGCAGGCCGGTCAGCACACCGGCTTGCTGTCCGTCTCGCTGCTTGCCGGCTCCCAATGCTGACCTGGCATCGTGTCGTGCGAGCTGGCCGTCTGTGCGCCTGCGCCTGGCTCGTGATGCCTAACACCAAAGCCGCTGCTTGCCTGGAGCATGGTGCTGTGCTGGCCTCTGGCCAGTTTTGCAGCAAGGGCCATGCACTGCGCGACAGGGCCCGCCGCTCAATTCTCTTTTCCGGAGACGCGCCTCGGCATCATCCCAGGGTGCGCGGTCATGCGCACCACTCATTGGCGTGCCTGGGCCGAGCTGAAAGAGCGGCCAGTGTGCACCAATGCGCTGCAGGCCTAGTACAAGTGGCCACAGACAGGCGTGCATGCTAGCGCTACGTGCGGTGCAGACCACATTTGTAATGGTTAGAGGGGCCGGCGCGCAGCGGCTGCCATAAAAGGTTGGAATATGCCCCATACGCTGCTTGCAAAATGTATAAAGGGCAGTTTTGCGTTCTTGGCCTAGGGCGGGCGGCACGCAGCGGCTGCCGCGCGTGGTGGGCCGCACGCGCGCCAAGGAGCTGGTCTTTACCGGCCGCCGCATCAGCGCGGCACAGGCGGCCGACTATGGTTCGCCCAACAGCCATGTCTCGCCTTGTCTCAGCCATGCGTCTTGACGCTTGCCACGCCACCACTCCAGCGGCAGCTGCCTGTAGCTTGCCCACAGACCCACTGTTGTGCTAGACATAAGGACTGGGTCATGCAATGAGGGTGTAGGTAAACCAGGGTGCAGTGTGCCTTCCATGGTGTTGGTTGGAGCACGCTCGCTCGCAGCTGCAGGCACTGTGGGCTTCCATCACGGCTTGCCTGGAGATTGCGCGGTGGCATGCAGCCTGCTGCGCTGGCGGCAGGGCTCGTGGACTACCTGGTGGAGGCCGGGACATCTGCGGAAGAGCGGGGCCTGGCGCTCGCGCGCGACATCGCCCTGGCGCGCCCCCCTCTGCATAATTGACCCCCATTTTTAATATTTCCCCCCCCCCCCCCCCCCTTCATTTACGTTAAGATCACAGCACGGCCTCATTAGATAAAGCCCTGCAGCACCGATCTTTTCAAAGAAGCGGCGGCTGTGCTTGAGCGGGTGAGCGCCGACATGACCAAGCGAGGATTGCATGCGCGAGGTGTGTCCCCTGCTGCACAGTCGGTTCTTAGGTACAGAGACATAGTCAGGAGAGAAGCGGGTTCATCACGACAGATGGCGCAGCGATAATCAAGGGTCCGTCAGATCAAAGCAGGGCCCGGGGCCGGCTCAGGTCAGCCAGCGCCTGCTGCTGCCGCGCAGGCCGGCCCGATCGCGCTGCGCATGGCCAAGGCGGCCATCAACGGCGGCCTGGAGACAGACCTGCAGACGGGGCTGGCGATGGAGGCCGCGTGCTATGCGCAGGTCCGCCGCGCTGGCTGCATGTCAGCACGCTTGAGTGCGGCTGTTGAGATGATAACTTGCTTTCCTGGATACCTGCTTTGCTTGGGCGCCAGTGTCCTGCAGTTCTTAAGGCGAGGCTGTCGGGTCCTGGTCTACTGGTGCAACCATGCAAGAACCAGTAGTGCTAGGGTGTGCGAGGGTGTGCAGGTCGTGAGCAGAGATATTTTTCCTGTCTGGCCTGCTGTCGCTCTCATGCACTTCCTGCGCTCTGCAACAGAAGCAGTCTGTCTTGCAGGTGCTGCCGACGCAGGACCGCCTGGAGGGACTGCGCGCCTTTGCTGAGAAGCGCGCGCCCGTCTTTACGGGCACGTAGCACCTGGGCAAGGGCTTGCAGCGCATGCAATAGGCAACCGCACTTGAGCAGCTGTCGCGCATTCCTGCCAGGTCTCACACGGTGTAAGCGTGTTCCACAGCAGACGGCTGAAATGTGGCCAGTGTGAGTCAGAGTGCTTGTCAATGAGCTTGTGCCCTCAACGCATGTGTGGCCGCGCGGAGCAGGTCCCACATTGGAAGGTACAGAGTGCTTGTGATGGCATCATCCGGGCCAGGCTTTCTCAGCTGCACAGCCTCCCTTACAAGCCTTCCTCAACAGGCAAAGGCAGGGTGGCTTCACCCCATAGGAGCATGATTTGCACTTAATTAAGTGCACACAGACGCAGCAAAGCTTCAACATGAGTGCACGAGGTACCACAACTCGACAACGTCATATAGTCACAGCAGACTGATTACTATTGCACAAGTACACCAGACTGACCAGACCAAGTTTGCCAAATGCGCATGAGCTCACTGTAGCAGAACACTTGGCAGCTCAAGCACTCAGAAAGTGTCAGTACTCAGACTTGAGCTGCTGGTACATTCTAGCTTCAGTGGGCAGCCATCCAGAAGTGTGCAAGGTAGCACCACATGCGGATAACTACATGGGCAAAGCATAAACTATGAGCGCACCCCTCGAATGCGTCTTCCTCCAGCAGCACTTGATAAGATAGGGCCACTTCCAGGCAAGCATGCCCAGCTCAGCAGGGAGTTTTGCCAATCGAATGGTGGCAGCTGTGAAGCAACACCATGGGCTGCTCGCAATGAATGCATGCTACCGCGCCTGAGCGGAGGGCTCTTGCCCAAGACAGCAGCCTGCGGGGCAGTGCCAGCTCGGGAACACATAGCCCGGCTCGCTCAGGCGCGCGCTGCCGTCCTCCAGGCGCTGCCACGAGCCCGTGACGGCCATGCCCGGCCGGAAAAGCGCGGCCAGCTCCCGCTCAAAGCTCACCTCGACAGGCGGCCCGCCGGCCTGCGTCACAGGCGCCTCAGGTCGCTCTTACGCATGTGCTGGCTTAGCAGCGGCGGCGGCGGGCGGCGCTCCACAACAACCTAAACAGGCGCATCTGTCTGCTTGCAAGCCGTGCAGCTTGTACCGACAGCACGCAGCGGCTGGCGCTCCTGCAGAGGGCGGCTCACCTCTGCGGCCGCCGCCGGCGCGGCCGCCCCGCGGCAGGGCTCAAAGCTCACGACGTGCACGTCCGAGACGGCCGCCACGTGCATGCGCGCATGCGCCGCGTGCACGACCGCCGGCCCTGACCGCGCCTGCTCGCGCGCGGCGGCCACCACCGCCTGGTAGTCCAGCGCCGGGCACAGCCGCTCGAAGCGGCTGTGCAGCAGGCCGGCGGCGGCGCGCGCAGCAGCGTCAACCCTAAGCCCTGCCCCGGGAGCGCTCGGTCGGCCCGCCCCGCCGCGGCCACTAGCAGCGGCGGCCGGCGGCGGCGCGCCCAGCGGCGCGCGCGCATCGGCGTGCAGGTTCAGGGCGTCGCCCTGGCCGGCCGCAAAGGGCCCGCCCGCGCGCGCCAGCTCCGCGGCGCACTGCGCCGGGCCCGGCAGGTACTCGGCGAGCAGCGCGCAGCGCGGCAGCTCGTCCACAGACAGCGCGGCGATGCGCTGCAGCGGCGCCAGGTCCGCCGGCGCAAACACGCCCCGATCTTGCAGCAGGCCCAGGAGCCTGCGGAGTGGGGACGAGGGTCTCTGTCGGCGGCACTGCCATAACATCTGCACACCGCCGTATCAACAATCTTCATGGCGCAATGCAGCGGGCTTATGCAAAGTTGCCACATGACCGTGGCGGGCGTCCGGAAGTGAAGGAGGGATGCACCGAGACAGGACATGACAGGCGCACCGCTGCACAACCATGGGCGCAGCGGCATACACGCGCGGCAGCCAGTCGCGCGCGACCTCGTCGGGCGGCGGCGCGTCCGGGTCGGTCGGGCTGTACACGCCTGGTGGCGAACGGAGGTGTAGGGGAGTGAGGACAGGTGCTGGGTCCAAGGCCGGCACATGCAGATCGACATCCCCGGCGGCTGGGTTTTGCGCACCAGGCGCGACGCAGGGCCGCACACAGGCATGCACACGGGCTGAAGGCAGCACGAGGCAGAGCTCAGGGCAAGCGCATGCTGGCAAGCCTTTTAAAGCAGCATTAGCCACGGCCAGGCGCCTGTGCCAAGCAGGCAGCTGTGGAGCATGGCGCGCAGCGCCCCCGCCACTTTATGTGTCAGCCTGACATGTGTTTGTTTGCCGACTTTCCTGTTAACCTGACATGACAGGTAGCCTGGTAAGACCTGTCTCAGCAAGTCCAAGCCCCCAGTCATGCTTGTGGTTCCAGTCCACACTGTCACCCACTTTGCAGCTGCCAACCTGCGGTGCAAGTGCACCTGCAGACTCCAGGAAGTTGACAACATCGAGCTCCTTGACGCAGTACACGCCCAAGAAATTGTGCACGCTCCTGGCCAGGTCCGCCAGTGCTGGCGGCTGCCAGATGCCTGCCTCGGCTCTCCGGCCTCTGCCTCCCGAGCTCTCTGCAGCAGCCCCTGAAACAGCCTCAGCGACATTGCAACGTCGGGGCGGCAGTGTCCAGCTGGGAGTGCCAAGCATGCTCCTGTCAGGGCAGCAGCTCTGCTAACACGTGCGCACTGGGCGTATATCACAGCTGACGAGCTTCACCGCACAAGTGACGAGCGTGCGAGTTGGCATGCTACTGCCGGATGTGAGTACTCTCATTTCATGTCAGTACATCTTGCCCATTGAGTCAGCTAATACTTGCCCCCAATTTTCGTGTACTATAGATGTGCCTTAGGAGCTGGAGCGGCATGCCGTGCACTTTGCACAGCCAAACATTTGGAAGGGATTGGACGCCTGCTCAGGAAGCAGGCGCAAGCTTACCACATGCAAAGGTGGGTGCTCAATGTGTGTGTAGCTGAGGGTAAACAACATACAGGCTAAGTCGCTTCTTCACAGCGGCATTTACATCAGCAACACTCTTTTTCCTTTGAAGCGCAGTAGGCAGAGGGCGCGCCAATCAGGAAGGTGTCGAGCAGCTCCCGCTCGCAAGCGTCACACCCATTTCGGTATGCTGCCAGATGCGGCCACAGCCCTTTAGCTGCAGCCATTTGTACTGGTAAGAAGTTCTTCATCCGAACTGCGTTGCAAACCAAACTCAAATACTGGATTGGAAGACTTCACAGTATTATTGTTCTGCGCGCGCAAGTGACGGTGTATCCTGTGTAGATGCATGTATATTGTATAGATGCACCCACAAAAATGCACGAGCACCAACACAGGGAGATGAGGAACAAGAATATTTATGTAATGGGAGGAGAAAAGCCAGGCCAGCTGGGAGCGTGTGGCATTGCGCCTGCAATGGGCTCCATGGCGCAGGTGTGTGAGCCTGAGCTGTTGGCCTCCGCGCACAAGGTCACGCCAAAGAGCACTGGCAACTCTTCGCTGACACAGGTGTACAACTGCTGGAGCGGGCTCCCGCTAAGCGTGCTGGCAGGCATACTGGAGGGCCTCAGCTGGCGCGATGGGTGCCGCGCCGCGGCCGCGAGCAGAGTTTTCTTAGAGGCAGGGCGCAGCCAGCGCGTGCTGACCTTTGACGGCGTAGATACGGAGTCCAAGGCGCGGGCCTGCAGTCTCAATGCGCCCTGAGCCCGTCCCATGGGATGTCAATGATTGGGTTCGACTGCGTGTCGAGGTTGCCTTGTGCAGTGCCAGCCTGTCAAACAGATACAACGCTGCTCACCATGGCGGCATAGGTCTGTGTGCGGGTAAGTCGTAGGCGCCAGACCAGACTTGTCCTTGGTGGAAAACTGCGCGCCTAATGTTGCCTTGGGGCAGGCGTCATTGGAAGCTCCGCGTGGTGCAGCTGCCAGGTGCCGTGTGGTGTTAGGCGCACACGTGGAACGTTGAGGGGGCGCGTGTCAGGACAGTGTCGCCAAGCTGCCTGGCAAAAGCGCGCTGAGTGTGCATGTTCGCTTCTGCCTGCACACAAGCATGCTCTGGGTGCTGCGGCGCTTTACACAGGGCTGCGGAGGGCCGTGGAGCGGCTCTCGCGTCTGACAGTCCTGGCAACACTTCGTGCTTGTCGCCCTGCACAAGGACATATTTTCGTGGCCGAGCGCAAGCCCCAAAGCAGCTCACGTTTGCTGCGGCAGGACATAGAGTGCGGCGCGCCTCGCTCCAGCAGCGCGGCGGCCAGTCTGGCATGCCACACTCCAGCCGGGCTGTCGCGTTTATCATTGGCAGGCGTGTCATATGGTTGTTGCCGTCCGGGGCAGGTGGAGAGCATGCTGTGGTGGCTGCGGAGCGTGTCCGCTGACGACGTGGCGGCCGTCTGCGTGCCGCACACGCGCCGCTTCAGCGTGTTTGGCCTGCTCGGCGCGTTTGGGGGCGTTGCTGCGGAGCCGGTGCCCGAGGCGTCCCCGCGGCCGTCCAAGCCGCAGCCGGACGAGTCGCGCTGGGGCCTGCCGCACCGGCGCTGCGGGTGCGCTCCCACCTGCGGCGGGCGCGCTAGGACCGGCGGGCAGGTGACTTTTGTGGTGCATGCATCGGCGCTGCGAGCAACTCTGCTGACATCATGAGGCAAGCTTGCACACGGGGCGCTCTGCTTGTAATCAGATAGGACAGTCACGTCTGAAGCCACCCTATGTGGCTGAAACAGGCTTTCGAACCCAACATGCCTGAGTGCGCCGAAGGGCACGCGCAATCACACACTTTCCTGTCCACCACATGGGCGCTCACGCCACGGGCGGCGCCGCGCAGGTGCTGGGGCCCCGTCCTGGGCCGGCTGCGCAACCTGACCACGCTGTGCGTGCGCTCGGCGGTGGCGCTGCCCGGCGCGGACGTGCTGCGCCTGCTGCCGCCCGCACTGCAGCACCTGGAGGTCGCGCTGCTGTCGCCGCCGGGCACAACCCTGTACGACCTGGGCGATACCCTGCAGCACCTGGGCGCGCTGCGCACGCTGCGCCTGCGCGCCAACATGCGCCGGCTGGCGCTCGGCATCAGCGCGCTCGAGGGCGGGCCGCTGGCGCGCCTGGCTGAGCTCGACCTGCTGCACGTCGACTACGCAACCGCCGCCAAGGGCGAGAGCCTGTTCATCTTCGCCATGATCCACAACTCCAGCCACGAGGACTTTGCGGGCGGCCCCGGGCCCTTCCACGAGTTCTTCCGCGCCAACGCGGACCCGCTCGCCTGCGGCGCGCCAGCGGGCGGCGGCGAGCGCCAGGCCAACGGGGGCGTAGGGCTAGGGTCGGATCCCGGGCCCGGCGGCGGCGGCGGACCCGGCTCTGGGGGCAGGCCGGCAGCGGCGTGTGGCGGCGGCGGCGGCTGCGCAGCGCTGCGGCGCCTGCGCGTGCAGCAGACGTGGGGCGGGCAGGTGAGCAGCCGGGGGCCGCCCATGCTTCCCGCGTCTCGCATGGCATCTGCACGCACTGCGTGCCACAGAGTGGTAGCTGCTGTGAGGGCCTGGATGTGAGTCGGAGCATTGTTCCAATCGCTTGCAGGCAGAGTTAATTCCAATGCGGGCGCTGCTGTGAGCATGGCTGCACATGCGTGAGACTGCGGGCGGGTGGGGAGCTGGCGCCGGGCCGCCCCGTACCCCGACATGCGCCGCGCGCTGCTGGCTTTAGGCGCTCCCACAGCCGCACGCGCGCGGCGCATGTTGGGGTACGGCGCAGCCCGGCGCCAGCTCGCCACCCGCGCGGAAGTGCATGGATCTGCCTCGCAGCCATGCTCACGAATGCGCTCGCAGCTCCCGCAGCCGCGCGCGCGCGCGCGCCGCCCCAGTGCATGCAGGCGCCCCCAGAGCGCCTGGAGCCGGAAATGTGAGGGCTGCGGCCGTGGTCGCGGGGCAGGTGGACAACAGCAAGCTGGACGAGGCGCAGCTCGCGCGCGTATGCGCCGCGTGCCCGCACCTGGAGTCGCTGGCGGTCGCGGGCGCGGGTGCGGCGGGCGCGCTTGTGGAGGGATGTGACTAAAGAATTTCATTTCAAGGACGCCACAGTGGGGCAGAACAAATGGAGACTTGGTATCTCCCAGCCTGCGCGCGGGGTGGCCTGCGCGCCGCCGCCCCCGCGGCGCTCGCGCCTGCCTCGGCGCTGTCGCTCTGCGGCACCCAGGACGCTGTGCTGGATCTCGGCGAAAGGACTTGGAAGCGCCAGCATGCACGCTCGTGTGCCCCAATGGGAGGCGCCCGGGCCGCGTGCACCACCCGCAGAAGCTGACCTCAGCAAGCTGAGCAACGAGTCCACATCGTTCAGATTCGCTCGCATGTGCGGCGCGCGCACGCATGCGAGCGGCGCCTTGCGCCGCGCGCGCAGGCATGCCGCGGTGCCTCGGGCGGCTGCGCGGCCTGCGGAAGCTGGCCTTCACGGCGCGCGAGGACGTGTCGCTGGCGCACCTGCCCGGCGCGCTAACCGAGCTCGTGCTGCACGCCGACTGCAAGGGCTGCCACGGGCAGGCGCGTGCGGGACCCTAAACCTACCCTAACCAGCCCCGAGCGCGCCACGCGTGCATGCCCTGCTCCAGGCGCGCGCGCGGTGGGACGCGCGCAGTGCACCGCAGCCATGCATGCGCCCTTTTGGAATGGCCCGCCGCTAACCAGAGAGTTTGTGGTTAATCCGAAGCAGGTGAGCGCCTGGGGTTGGTGGTCTGACCGACATGGTTCCTCTAATGGGCATGTGCGCCTAAGTTAAGCCCTGCCACACTGACGGGCATGTGGGCTGTGCTGAGGCTGCCAAAAGGGATCGCAAGCGGCCCCACAAGCGGGCACGCCAGCCCATGTCCCGAGGCAGTCGACAATGGGCTCCGACCCTGAGCCTGTTTGTGTGACCCGCGTGCAGATCTTGGACCTCTGGCTCATCGCGCACCACGCGCCGCGGCTGGCGCGCCTGTTCCTGGCTGTGCCCTCGTGCGCGATCGCCGGGTACGCCAACTCGCTGGTCGCCAGCGCGCTCTGGGCGCGCGACGGGCCCGACGTGCGCATCGAGACGTCCACCGCCAACTTTGACCCGCAGGCGCGCGCATGCGGTCGCGCTGCCAACGCGCCCGCCGGCTCGCAAGGGTGCTGCCAGTGTCGGCGTGCGCCGACGTGCTGGCTGCTCATGGACACACGCGAAACTTGATTTGCCGTCCTTGCATGCATGTCTTCACCAGCATGTTGTGGTTTAAGTGACTCCCAAGCAAAACCTGCGCACGCGCACGCAGCTGTACGGCATGGCGCGCTGCGCGGGGCCCTGCGCGGTGTTCAGCGCAGAGGTCGGCACGCACAGCGTGGACGTCTTTATCAAGCCCGCGCCGCCCTTCGTGGACCAGGCGCGCTCGCTGCGTGCAGCAGGACGCACGTATGTGGTAGCTTATTCAGCTCACTCACTTCACACATGAGCTGTGTCGGCACATGCAACGCTGGCACAACGCTGTGTCAGCCCCGTCTGGTGCGCAACGGGTGCTGCCGCCCTGCTGTTGGGTAAGACTCAGAGGCCGATCAAGCCCAGCAGCTCGGTTTTGGCGAGCAAGGGGTGAGGGCTGCGGCTGTGCACACTGCCTGTGACCGGGCTGGCAAGCAGGCGGGCATGCTCAGCCTCAGCGCTCTGCCTGCCGCCTCATGCGCTCAGGCTGCTGTGCGCTTGCCCGATAATGGCGGGGGCGGCGCTCACAAGTAAGGGGCGGCTGGGCGCGCGCAGACGGTGAGCCCCGTCAACGTCGGCGCGCTGTTCTGCGCGCGCGGCGCCGCCAGCGCGCCGCCGCGGCGCGGCCGGCCCGTGGGCTGGCGCGGCTGGCGCGGCCTGGAGTGGGACCCGCTGGACCTCGCGGGGCACGAGGCCGGGCCCAGCGGCCTGGAGTGGATGATCCGCTGGGACAATTCGGGCGGCGTCTGACCGCCGCCCCTGGGGGGCGCGGCGCGCCCGGGGCGCCCGGGGCAGCTGCGGCCGGCGGGGCAGGCGCTCTGGGTATGTCCTGGGCGCGGGGCTGTGGGCGTGCGCTGTGAATGTGGTGTCCAGGTTGGTTGTCAAATGAGGGCTTCACAAGTTAGGATCCTGCCCTGATCATAGGCTGCTGGCCCACACATGTGGTGCCCCTCGGCAGGCTGTGAGCTACTCCCAAATGAGCCCACCGGTGTGCACCATGGTGGGCGCCTTGCTGGGCGCTTGAATTATCAATCACGGTGTCCAGCATGCAAGAACCGCTTATAGTTGGGCAGGGTGCGCCCTGGGGTGAGTGCTGGCGGCCTGGCTGCCGGCTTGCCCTCTTTAGCTAGTGCGTGGTTATTGCTCACCGGCGTGCCTCGCCTGACCTGCGTTGTGGCCTGAGGCTTCTTAAGCCCTGGGCCGCAGGAAAGCTGGCTTTTATGCTTGTGCTGTCAGGCACAAAGCAAGCACCCCCTGAGGCAGCTGTTTTGGCACAAATGGCACGCCTTGGCTGGACCGCTTACATGCTGCCAGTTCTGTAGCGGCGGCCGCATGACGGGGCAAGCGGTGCTGATTTATGGGGCGGTACACCAACATTCGAGCAAGGATAGCGCGGGGAACAGCCTGTTCTGAACAGGTGTCGCGGAAAGTATGGCAATGTTAGAGAGTGACCAAGATTAATGCTGACGCCCTTGCAAGAGCTCCATAGTCTGCGCAATCGTCTTGAAATCATGTCTGGAATCTCGTTCCATACATGCACACCGCTGTTTCTGATGCCTCGATGATGCCGCTGTGTGCTTTCAGAAGATGATGCACTGCAGCCATCTTGAGTATGTTCTAGTCGTGTACACGTCTTACAAGTGCCTGGTGCATTGCCTGGTGTCGTGCGCCTGCAGGCTACATCTAGAAACTCCCCTGCTCGTACATATCGCTCACACTACTAGCCCACACTCATAGCTGTTCGGGCAACTCAGCGCCTGACGCTTGCATCCAGCCAAGGTGCAGGCGCTTCTCGCGGCCTCGCCAGCCACCACGAGTGCGTACCCCAAAGCGCCGCCCAGCACGTGCTTCCAGGGACAGCAGCCAGGCGCTCACACACTCGCACGCCGGCTCACCCGGCTGCACCCGCCTGCCGCCGCTGCTTGAACCTCGACACAGGCCGTGCCGCGGGCTCCGGCTCGGCGTGGGCGGACGCGCCGCCGGATGTCGCCCGCTTCAGGATGCCCCTTGGCGGCGCGCCGTCAGCGGGCTCTGCACCGCCGGCGCGCGCGCCTGCCGTCGGGCGCTCCACGACGGCGCCAGGCTGCGCGCCCGGCAGCGGCCCCGTCGCCTCCGGCGCCCCTTCCCCATGTGTCGACGTCGCCTCGGCTGGCGCTGACCGGCGCGCAGCGCCGGCGCGCCCGGCAGACGCGCCGGGGGCATCGAGGAAGCCTCGACGCATGCCCTTTGGCGTCGCGGCCGGCTGCTGGGTCGCGTTGGCGGCCTGGGCGCTGGCGGCCGCGGGCGCGGGCCTGTTTGTATGGGCCGCCGCCGCGTGCGGCGCCCCGCCGTGCCCGCCTGCAGAGGGCGGGCCCGCCGCGGCAGCAGCGCATGGGCTGTGCGCGACCCCCTCCGCCGGCGCAGCTCGCCCGCGCGCTGCCAGCGCAGGGCCCGCTCCCGCCGAGGCGCCGGCCGGCAGCGACTGCCCGGC
>JAABUV010001952.1_pt1 | contig 28953 bp, 39 predicted proteins | sample 5559971 | NCBI WGS metagenome assembly JAABUV01 (sample SAMN10711881, study PRJNA513362) | rock metagenome | isolation source: Antarctica rocks | place: Antarctica: Victoria Land, Knobhead nord | collected 2015-12-19
TACTTGAGAAGACGTTGATGAGATACCGAGTCTTTCAGACCTCTATCCCAGCTCGTGTAAGCTTCTGGAAAGGTATGACCGTACCCCCAAACATCAGGGATTAACTGAAAAGTCCTTCAAAGCGGATCCGAAAGAAAATGTCGTTGACGCATATTCTGTTCGAAGGCAAGGAGGATGGGTTCCTGTCTGAGAAAAAGTCGCCTGTCATAGGAACAGATCGCGTCGAATGGGTTGACTGTAGTGTCGATCGGTCCCCTGTGGGAAGTGCGGAGGATATAGCGCTTGGGGAGACATTGGCTATACTTCAGCCGTGACTGAGTTGACTATGCAGAAATATCTCCTCTTGTATTGCACTCTTGTCTCATCTCGATCACTATTAGACGTTGATGTCGAGCTATTCAATATTTATCATTCGTCGCCTATTGTGTAGTCAACTTATCTCACCACAAAATTTAAGATGTTCGATTGATGTCGACTACTGCGTTAGTCACATGCTCGTCATTGATCTCACATCATCATATCTCTCATTGCAATACTCTAATCAGTGAAGCAAGCGACACTTCATCGAGGCTGCAGAAGATGTGATCTTCAAACACTTATTCGTGAGCATGACTGATAAGACTGAAATCTAGTTAGCTTGTTCTGTCGCACTTCACTGAGATTTCAAAAGCTCATCATGTCTTCTCATTCAGAAGTCATTTATGTTTACATTGACATCGATATTGATTTCGATTTGATAGACGCAGCGAGAGATGAATGCAATGATCTGAATCTCAACATCACAGATTCATTCAAGATCTTTCGATCAGAAGAGAATGATGTCAAGATTATTGACTTTTTGAAGAACAAGATGAGTTAATATTTAAGACAGCAACGAGCGTTAATGCAACAGAGACTTATCAGATGATAGATTTCACGAACGACTACTGAGCGTACTGTCTTTGTACTTCTTCTCAATGCTACTAGCAAGTATATGAAGACAATCTGTATTGCTGTCTCGATCAAGAAGAAAAGCTTGTCAATCAGTGTAATAACTGAAACTGAACAGATCATTACTGTGAATTGAAAGAAAGAGAAAGCTTGAAAAATACATCAAAGTGTTAAATCAGCGACAGTAGATAAAAAGAAAAAGACTTTGCTGCTATGACATTTAAAGTGATGAACTTGCTCGATGAGTCAGAAAAGTAGAACATGTTGTAAATTTAAATTAATATTTTTATTAGACTTTCGAGTATTATCGACGTGATATAAGAATCATCGCATATGATAAGCTAAAACTCATTTTCAATATCTGAAACTCAAGAAACGTAGTTGTCATTGTCTGTCGTGAGCTCAGCATCAGAATTCACACTCGAAGCTTTGATCTTGAACATATCTTCAGACTCGAGAAATCAAGAGACGCAGTTATTAGTGCTTGTCTCAAATTCAGCATCAAGATTCACATCAGAAGCTTTGATCTTGAACATATCATCAGACTTGAGAAATCAAGAAACGTAGTTATCAGTGCTTGTTTTGAATTCAGCATCAAGATTCACATCAGAAGCTTTGATTTTAAACATATCATCAGACTCGAGAAATCAAGAGATGTAGTTATCAATGCTTACTTCGAATTCAGCATCAGAACTCAGATCAGAGATCTGAGCGAAAGCATGAGCTTGAGCATCAAATGCATCGTCAGACTCGAGAAATCAAGAAACGTAGTTGTCAATGTCTGTTGTTGACTCAGAGCTAGAACTCAGATTAATGTATTCGACTGCAGATAGATTGTTGAATTGTGAATTTCTCTCTTCTTTCTGTGAGTTTGATAAAACGCTCAATTGACAAGCATACTGCAAATTTTGATTCAATGAAAATTTATAAGCTGTATTGATAGAATTTCTTTGCAAAGAGACTGAAATAAAATGACTTGAGTGCTGATGAGCAATGCTCGACGTCGCTATACTATCATCAGTCGTTACGCGCAAGTCATCATATTCATCAGAGCTGAAGTTGTTACTAGAAGAATTCGAAGAATTTGTATGTATTAGATGTCGTAGCGACGAAAAACGTAATGCTGAAGATCATTGAGTTTACTCACGTTCATAAGATCAAGTCTTCTCTAATGATGATCTTGCTGCAATGATGAGAAGTCTTGTAGATGTATATGAATCTAAATCTGTCAACACAGCTCTGAATTATTTCGATCATAGTCAGTGCTCACTTACTCATGTCGAGATTCGTCAATTCTTGTACTTCGATCTCAGTTATGAAGAAAGTCTGATCTGTGAATGAATTTGACTTCATTTCTGATGAGTAGATCTCGAGCTCGCTTTGTTGATGACTGCTCGCTAAGAGCATAAGTGCAGTCACGTTCTCTCACTGACTAGATCTAGAAAACAAATCTTCATGTGTTTGTGTTTGAAAGTGTTTTGCGTCTCGATGACTGTGTTTCGTCTCTTCAAGATCATTGATAATATCTCTTGCTGTTGATAAGACTTGATTGTCAGATTGCGAAGTATCTTGATACTGTGACAATTGAACATCAAAGAAACAATCAAATTGCGAGAGATTAATATTCTGATTTAATTGACGACGCTTTTCTCTTGACTTCTCGCATCACACTGTAGAAAAATGAGCAGCGTCAATGTCAGCAATGATCACGTATCATCATACAGAGTCTGACATTCATCATATCAGTCTGTCTTCTGCTTCACAAGTTTTTTTATTCATTTTGAATCATTCATCATCGTCTTCAAAAAGAAAAGATTTTCGAATTTGATCGCTCGAAAAAGACTGTATTTGAAGCTCAAAATCGCTGAAATTACTCTTGTGTTGATTAATAGTTCGAAGACAAGAAATTTGATTTCATGCTTAATTTCTCTTCTTGTGATAGTCTGTTTTTTGAATCAACGATTGTTGCTTTCAAGATACTTCATGATGTGTTCTAAATCTCGTTCTTGTGAAATCAATAAATTCTTCATCAGCACGCTGACTTTTGATGATTCATAAGTGTGATGTTCTCACTAAGTATACTCAATAGCTAAGAATTGCTGACTCAGACTCTTTTGAAATCTGATCTTTGACGTTGATTGACTTTCATCAAGCTGAAGATCAACAACACGAGAATTCTCAACTATTCGTTCTAGCTCATTCTTAATAGCTTCGAATTCTGATCTCGATAGAAACTTCTGAATCTGAGTTGAATCTTTGTTCAGCGCTTGAATCAAGATCAACACTTGTGAAGTCAAAGAAGAGAGCTTGTGATCACTCAAAGAGAGTGAAGAGAAGAATTGTTGAATAAAGAAAGTTGTTGAGCTCTGAGAATGAAGAGTGAGCGAGAATGTGTTGATGATGTTTGAAAGAATGAAGAATGAATTTGAATCATTCAAAGATGATGTCGATGAACTCTGAACAGCAAAAGCAGACAGAAATGACTTGTTCATGATCATAAGAGCTGAAGAGAAATTGTAATCTTTCGAAAAAAATGAGCATGAGCTTTGATTGTTTGTAAGAGAAAAAGTTCAAGTGTCGTCATCATTCTTCACAAATGTTCAAAGCTTTTGAAAGATTAACAAAGTCTCAGTTCTATGAGACAGAAACACTTCATTAGAAACATTACAAAGAACTTTCAAAGATTTCTGAACGTGAACGATGTCGTTATACAAATTGTAAGACATGTATAAACTTAATGTTTGTAAGACAAGAGATGATTGAATGAACATGCTGCAAACGTGTTTAGAAGTCTAAAAGCACTGCGCTACTTTCTTTGTCTTTTGATCTCAAGATGAAGCGTCAAGATTAAATGTTTTGCTAAACTCTGCAAAGTCAATCTTAATCTTTGTCTTTTGATCTTAAAGATGAAGTGTTGAAATTAACTGTTTCACTAAATTCTATGAAGTCAATCATGATTCATCTTCGTCAAGAACTTATGACTCACACAAGATTTACACTACAAAAGAAGATGATTTTGATATCAACTTGATAGAGAATCTGCATTTCATACATGCATGTTCAAGATTCAGCGTACATTCTACTCACTTTCTCAATCAATTTATTCATCTAGTACACTATATTTTCTCACTTCGTCAGTTACTATTGATTTATTGAGACAAAACTCGTCATGAATGAGAATTGCAAATCATGAAAGTCAGAGAACTTGAGTTCATACTGTGAAAAGAATGCGTCAATGAGAAGATCAATATCATTCGTTTCTTTGATCATAATGAGTTCTGAACTTTTCTAATATGAAATTACGAATAAGAAGAGAAGCGACTGCTATATTATGTTCATGCATCTGTGCATAGAAAGTTCTTTATTTTGTTTGTCTCATTTTATCTTTTGAATCAATTCACTGAACTGTCTTCTGCATTCTCATCTGCATGTCTTCTGTTTTAATTATGAAAAGAGTCTCATTGACAGTTCATTTTTCTGTTCTGACTTGTGTTCTTCTTCATCAACGTTTTGACGAAAAGCTTGAGTAGCTTGTAAGCTAGTGAGCAACGACATCTGAATCTTAATGCGCTTGAGATGCATATGCTAGCTATTAGAACAGACACTTTTCATAATTCAGTGATTAGCTGATTTAGCAACATAGATCAATCATCAGTCAGTCATTAGCTGATTAAATCAGCTACAAGTTGATTCAACAGAGTAGAACTTGTATCAAGCTATCGTGCGTTTATGATTCTGCGCGATGTTTATCTTAGTAAGCTTCAATTTTACTTCACTCATTTCTCTCATCACAGTTATTCAATTATCGTACATCATGTTTGTCAGTGATCGCGCAGAACTCATCTTTCTACAACGTCTACAGTCTTATTTATCATCAGTTTCGATCACAGCAGTCGATCGTGCTCACAGTGATCTCATGTACAATTATCAATCTGCTCAGTTTTGAAATAGATTGAAACAGATTGATTACACATCTCTTTTTCTGCGATTAAAGATTTCAACTTTGATTGATCAGAATGTAAAGATCTTTGAGCAGAAGATTGACGAAACTGCAAAACAATTGATGATGAATATATATGATAATTCGATTTGAACATTCGATACTGAGAAGAAATGACATCTCATCGAAATCATCATCTACGCGAAACTCGTCATCAAATTTATTCTTCGCTTGAAAAATCGAATCGAAGTTTTCATTCATTCGAAACATTTTTCTTCAATGACAGAAAAGACATTAATAGAAGAAAAGAGTGCTAGTGTACATAGAAAGAGAACATTATTTCGAGAATTTACAGCTCTCTTCAACAAGTCGTGAACTTCTACTGACAGACGTCGTGTGTAATGCATCAGATGCATTGAAGAATGCATAAAGTAAGTAGAAATTTCATTCAACGAACGAGCAGACACTATGATTAATAAATTAATTAATTTTAGATTTTCTCATCATCTGAACTATGTAAGTTCTTGTATATCGCTAGCTGTTACACAATCAATCTCATTGTTTACAGATCTTTACAGTGAAATTTCAGTCGCTTGTTCGTTCTCAATATTCTGTCATCATAGTCATGACTAGACGCTATCGACTGAAATGTTTTGATCATTCATATATGCTTCATTTGACGTGACTATATGCTTTTCATTCATTTTCTTCAATTTATTTCAATTTACTTCAATTTATTTCAATTTATTCTAATTTATCTCAACTTACACAATGTTGAACTTTCTTCATTATTGAGTGAATTTCATCTTTTCTCGTCTGTCTAAGCTCGCAAGCTCGTTCGTCTTTCAAACTTTCTTTTTCAGAAAACTCTCTTCGTATAAAATGTTGAATGTATCTCAGTTGATGTAATTATTCACGTAAAAGAACTTCTTGCTTTCAGTTGATATCAGATGTGCACTTCGTAGTATAGTACTCATATTGTAAAATCATCAACATTCAAGATATTGAGACTTCTTGACAGTATTCTTCAATCACTGCTCAACTTCTATCATATCATGTAGAGCATCAAGTACTTCATTGTTTTTGAACTTTAGCAATTTTATTAAAGCTCTCGAGTATTGCACAGATTTTTCATTGTCATTTTGACGAAGCGAATCACGAACAGTGATTATAATTTGCAACTGTCTCATCAGTCTATCATTCAGAGCTTCGACTATGTCAGAATTTTCTTGATTATTCTCAGCATACTCTTGAACATAAACGTAGTCACGTCTTCAATTTAACATTTGTCTCTGTCATGCAGAAGCACATCGAATTCGCTTTAATGTAAGCTTTTCAGAGTTTGTCGAGTCTTTATCTTCACATCTTCAACATTCAATCGATGCATGAACAGAAACGAAGTAATCATTTATTCAGAAGAAGTCGATTTCTTTTCGATTCATTTGATACTTGTTTGATTCTATTTCTGATTTCTTACGTCGAGATTCTCTTATAAAAATCAACAATTCGTTCAAGAAACTCTTAATATATATCATCTTCATTATTTCAGAAGTGATGCGTCAGAATTGAGAATTACTAAATCAGTTTCATCATTGATTCAAATTCATTTCTGACAAATCTCATTCAAGCTACATTAAATCAAGACTTCTAGAAGACTTTGTAATCATAATTTTCATTCTTTCATCAATCTCTGATCTGAACATGATTAAATCATGAAGAAAAATATCTTTCATTGTCAACATATTGATTCATTGAATATTGTGATGCAGTATCTACATTTGAAAGTTCTCTCGCTTGTTTGTAAGATTATAATAATCTTTGATCAGAAATTTATGTGCAATCTTCATGTAAGATGTGTCAAAATCATCTGCATCTTCGTATCTTCAAATAAAATTCATATAATGAAAGATCACATGAAACTTGAGATAGTTAAAGTTCTCGTCATGTTGAAACTGCTTGAATACTTCTTTTAAGACGTTAATTCTGTATATTGCGTTGTTTATGTAACGCAAAGACTCGTCATTGTGCGATCAATATTGAATCATCATCACGAAGTTCATAAGAGCTTGAGCACAGTACAGCGCATCTGATGCTTTTCTAATCAATAGTGAAGTGACAATCGCAATAAGCTGATGCATTATTGTCTTTTGTTTGACATCGATTCATTGCTTCACGAATAAAAAGTCGTGAAAACGTTTTAGCTCTGAATATGAAAGAACTACTTGAAATCTTTGATTCAATTGCACGTCATATGTTGTGTCTGCAATTGTCTGTGAATCACGCTTTCTTTTAAAACTGATCGTCGATGTTATATTCTTGATAATTGTCTCAAGTCATTGAATTAAATACATTACTGTGCTCTTCAATAATTGATGCAAGATGTCAATCATCATGATGATGTGAATATTGACAAGTTCATGTTTTCAGACAAAGTTTTGCACTGAGTGTACTCACTTAACATCGCGCTTGATATCTGCTTTAGAGTATGAATTCTTTTCTTGATGTTTGATTTGAGTCAATGTACTCTCATGTGTTTGAGCTTTTCAGATTGTCTGCAAATTATCGCGTTAATTCAATGAAACGTGATATATAGTGCATTGCTCTTCATTTTTGATTCTCGTAATAAAGATCTGCTTCTCATAGTCAATTATAAATTCGACGATGATAGAAAAACACTGTCGAGTATAATCATTTGCACAGCGAACGTGAAACTCTCTTCTAGTTAATTTCTCAAGTGCTAAAGAACGAGAACGTTAGCAAGAAAAATTCTTCATTCGATTGAACAGTTTAAACTCACGTTTTAATATTATCTTCAATGAATGATAATATAACTTGCATTTCAGATCTTTATTTGCATGTTTAGTTGAAGAAATAAACTTTAATAGTATAACACTAAGTTTATTTTGCTTTCATTAAGTTGCTTGATTCAGATTATCAATGATAATATATACAGATCATGCAAATTTATCTTCATAATGTTGAGTTAACATGATTTTTTCTGTAGTTAACAGTACTGAAATTATAGTGTCATCTTCAGAGATCAATGCTTGCGTATTTCATCATCAGATATCAATGTGCATTTTCGTGTACATTTAATTTTCACTGACGTTGTATACTTTGATTGATGCATATTTCAGATTACTCGCAAACGAACGATGTCTCAAGAGAAATTTCAAGACATTTATCATGTTTCTGTACTGAATCTTGAATATATTTGTTTCAATCTCTGAGTTCATCGATGAAATCTTCAAAGATGTTTTGAATCAACTATCATCAGATATTTTGTAAAATATATTGTGTAGAATGCTTTTAAATTGATCTGCATTCTTGAAGATATAATCAGCATGATAAATCTTCTGAAACGAGATCTTGAAGTATTGATTAATATCTTCGCTACTGACTTTCGCGTTCAGAAATCACTGTGCAAGAGAAAAATCTTTCTCATTCAGAAAGAGAAGTCATTCTGATTGAAGATTATCATCTAAAGATGATCATGAATCTTGCTCAAGTTTACTGTAGTTCAAAATGATTCTTATGAGTCTGATATATTGTTTTAGCGATTCATCGACACTTCGTCTCTTTGTATCATTCATCTCATCATAATTGTCTACTTTGATGAATGAGAAAGTACATGACAAATTGATAAATCTTTTGAAATCAAGTGATATTTGTGCAATTGAATTTTGAAAATGCTTCTGATCATCTGAAGTTTCTACGTTTTCTTCTGTACTTTGCTCGAAGTCAGAGACATTAATATCATTCATCGTGATCGTTTCATGTCATAAATCAGTCTGAGAGTATTTGCATGTGTCTGTATATTCATTGACTGCTGAGTTCTCTTTTCTTAAATATTTCTTGAAGAACTGCACGTCATTTCGCAGCATCAAGCAGTGATTAAAGTGATATATCAAACTTCGTGTGATTCTCAATATTATTTCACACGCACGACAGTTTCGCTTCATGCTTGAAGCTGATTTCGATGAAGTAGATTGTAATGAGAGAGATAACAAAGAATACTGATTAACGCGTTTGACAAATTGTATCGCGCTGTCGCTATTTCTAATCAGTATTTCTGTTGATACAAGTACGTTGAACTACGAAATGTCAGAATAGCATGCAATACAAAGAATAAAATAATCAGAAATTAATGAGATTTGATATAGCAGTAGAAGCAATAACTCTTGTTTTACTTCTGATCAAGCAATTTGTTCTTTTTTACTCAAAGCTCTCTGATGAAAGCAAATTTCTCTGAATTACAGCGAATTTAAGATAAATTATTGTAAATTTGAAATGCTTTGCACATTTCAATATTTACTTTGAAATTTGTAAGTTGAAAGCAAATTTCTCTAGATTATTATCGATTTGAGATAAATTATCGTAAATTTAAAATGCTTTGCACATTTCAATATTTACTTCGAAATTTGTGAGTTGAAAGCAAATTTCTCTAGATTATCATCGATTTGAGATAAATTATCGTAAATTTGAAATGCTTTGCACATTTCAATATTTGTCTTGAAATTTGTGAATTGAAAGCAAATTTCCCTAGATTATCATCGATTTAAGATAAATTATCGTAAATTTGAAATGCTTTCACAAAATACTCAATCAGCTAGTATATCATAGTCATAGTCTCTGCGCTTTGATAACTCTGTAAAATATTAGAAATCATTTTATATAAAGAGAATTTAACGTGCAGTACTCTTCAGATTGATGAAAAGATAAATACAGATAATTTGTTGTCAAAGTGTGTTGTGAGCAAATTTGCTTTCGCTTAGCATAATTTGTAACATGAGAACAAAAGTTGATCTTTGCTTCATTTCTAACTTATCAACTTACAATTCTTTGTTCTTCTGATACTCATTGTCATGATAAGCACTCTCACTCTATCTGTTGCAAAGCTCAATGTGTACATCATCTGTCATCAGCGTGTAGTGAAATCTGTAAGTGATTCAAAATAGAAGAAATGTCACATGTACTCTTATCTCACTTCTCAACATCATGACAGTAATCATCTCACATTCTATCATATGACTTCTAGAAATTCTCAAAATTGACAACAATGTTTGCGTATTTGCTAGTTTTTCAATATGTCACGAAAATTCAAGTTAATTTCAGATACACTTGCAGACTTCAATTATGATGAGATTTTGTTAAATTGAATCAAGATGATGATCACTCAAGATCTTGTCATCGACGACAACAAGTATAATGCATTGAAGATACACATTAAACAAATGCTGAGAAACGTGAGATTACTTGAAACATCACTTGATAATAAAATCGAGAAAGAGACAGTCAGAAAGATTGCAATCATCATAAATAATGAACTTTTGCACTCTCTGATAGAAAATCATCAAGTAACATGAAAAGATGCATGTCTTATAAAGTGAGTGAGATGAATAAACAGTAAGAAGAAAGATAGAGCAACGAGCATAAAGACAGAGAAGTCTGCTCATCTGATTAAGCAAGCACAACTCAGCTCAGTCTCATCATTCATCTTATTGATGATGATTGACTTTGATTGCATGATCTTGACTTTGAACAATACAATAAATAATAAGATGATTCATCATTCACAGCTTTTCATAGCGAATGAAAAGCAAAGCAATTTCACTCTGAAGAACGTCAATTTTGATAACTATTAAAGACAGCTTATTAGCAAGACAATGTTCAACTTCGAAAAGAAGAAAATTATCTATGAAGTTGAGAACTTCAAAAAAAGTTGAGATCAGAAATGCAGTCAACTTTCATGTCACATTAACAGATATGACAAAGAAGAGAATATTCTACTACATTTTTCGAGTTTAAGCTATAGAAAAACATAAGAGAAGTGAACATGAGAATTTCATGCAGTGTTTGAGCAGCGCAGTCGAAAGTACAGATAACTTCACTTCATTCAAGATCTCATCAGAAGATGAGAATGAACAACTCATCACAAAGAAGCAAAAGCTTTGCAGAGAAGCTCATCTCAATATTTCGATAGTGACTCTCGAAGTTCTCAACGTCGTCAAGACTGTCAATTTTAATGAATCATTCTCTTCAACAACAGATTCTTTGACAATTAATGATGACTTGAACATGAGAGAAGTGATGAAATACAATCGAGAGCACATTGATCTGTCTTTCGTCATCAACTTCATTCATATTACTCAGACGTAAGTGCAAGTGCAAAGCAATCATGTAGTAAAACATGTTAACTTTATGATATAAATTCAAAGATCTGCAAAAACAACAAGCATGCATTCAAATGAATGAGAATATATTTCTTAAAGTCTTGTGATTTTGAAAACGCGATCTAAGCTGTACAGACATCGACGATAAGAAAATTGACAAAGATGCAGATGCAAATCAAAATGTGCAAATAGAGAATATGATATGAATTTTACTACTTATACAAGCGTTGAGAATATATTGACAACTTCATGTTGAAAGAACGATTCAATACGAAGAATTTCAATGCAATCAGATAAAAATGAGAAAGATAAATCTTCTTCACTTCTTGAAACTACAGACAGAATAACATACTTACTTTTCTTCATTCACAAATCATTCAAGTCATAGAATTGATAGTGATGAAGCATTAACTTCATTTTACTCATATGAAAGTCAAATTCTTTCATGAGAAGCTTGATGATAAACATCTGCTTATTGAATCTCAGAAATTTTCTCAGAATTTCAAGATGAAATGTTTATCAAATAAGTTATGATCAATGATTTGTCTTCGCATGAAGAGCAGTTTCACAACAATATTAAAGTCAAATCTTGAATTGATTCTGATTCTGCTGTCTTTGATCTTGATATCAAATTGACAGAGTGAATTCGCAAAGACATTGACATTTGTGTCACGTCTTGACATCAAACTGTATGTGAATCATCACTCTGAAAAGAACAAGCTTCTTTTAGAAGATCGCTTGCTGTTTCAAGATTGAAAGAAGATAAAAACAGATGAGAATGAGATCGACGTGACAGTAACAACTTTCATAAAAGAACAGAAACAACTTGTAATGTTGACTGAATTGAAGTCGTATGAGACACATGTGAAGCATGTCATTGTTAATCAAAAAGATGTTTGAAATAAAATTAACAGAAGTAAAAGAAGAGTAACTTTGTATGATTCGCGAACATGCTGAGATCGAATACTAAGAGATGAATTTCACATGAAGAAGAGCAGAGATTTTAAAATCATAAGCATTTTACGAGCATTCAAACGTTGCATGCACTTCATACTGTGAGTCTATTCGAGCACATCTTTTGAGATCTCATCAGATGATTTAGATCACTATGTGAAGATTCCGAAGTGCTCTGATGAATGAAAGAATGAACACATTCTAAAGTTAAGCAATTCAGAGAAAGTGCTGTCATGAGACAAATTGATGTTCAACGCATTAAAATGTAAGCATGATGTACAGATGAATGATGAACTGCAGAAAATCGCAAGAAAATTTGATAAACTTCTCACTCTTTTTATGATTCAACGTTTATCATCAATGAATTGATTCGACGCTCTCTTCATGAAGCTATCTTCTCATGAGATGCAAGATGTGAACTGTTTAATCATTGAGAAGTATAAAGAGATGCATGCAAAACTCAAGAGTAAAACTGCAAAAAGTGTAAAAGAAGAGCTGCAAATACGTGTTGATGACTGAGTATCAGACGACAAGAAGAAATCAATGTCTGTGTTCTTTTTCTTCGACTTTGTTCAGATCTCATGACAGATGAGACTGTGTATTACATTCTCATATCTTGTTGAATTGAAGACAAAGCACAATTTGATGTTTATCTGAACTGAACTTGTTCGTAATAAATGATTGACAGTCGTTGATAACTGTTTCTACGATGATAATATCAAGAAACTGTATGAATCAAGCAGCAAGTTACAGCAAATCATGAAGATATTGAACAAATTTATAGTCATCGAAGATGATCAGAAAGAGAGAATTCTGATAATGTTCTTCTCTTTGATCATAGCGAAGATCATCTGATTGATACATCTACTTGAATTCTCTCGATCATAATTTCTATGTTTTGCATCATGCATGATGTTTTCAACTTGTTGAATGTTGAGTATATCTGTCTCTTTACTAACAACGAGTTAGTATCTTATCAAGATTCATGAAATGAACGTCACATTCTTTCATAGCAATCTAAGTCTTGAAAATCAACAGAGCTTAATCAATAGTTTTCAAGACATGAAAGAGAATGATTCTGATCTCAATATTCTGATTGAAACTACTGAAGTTCTAAAGACAGATTACACTCTTCATCATGCATTTCAAGTGATACTGATGAAGCTCAACTATATGATTTGAATGAAACAGCAGACTTTTTTTCAAATCAGTAAATATGATTAAATCGCGAAGAAGATGTGAGCATATCAATTTTATACTTCAAAATTCGATGTTGAGAGACTTATTAGAGATCATCAGACGTGATGTCAGATCTTTCAAAATGATACATATAATGATAGTAGAATGAAAGAAATGAGTGATGAGAAGATGAGAAAGAATAATCAGATAATAGAGACTGTGTGAGAGACTTTAGTTTAATGCTTTTGCTTCATAGTCTGTTAACTGTTATCAACAAGTCGTTGTTAGTTATTTCAGTCAAAAGAAGTAATCGTTGACAGCAGAAGCATAGACATGATGACATAAGTAATAAGATGCTGTGTTTTGAAAATATTGAAAATACGAGAAAAATAACATCATGTGTATATTTTCACTGTCGTAGAAATATGACAATTTATCATTTTTTATTCAGATTATTCAGATGATTTATCTTGTCAAATGATAATTTATCATTTCTTACTTTGTTTTTACATTAGCAATGTATTTTCTAGATATTCTAGAAATTATTAGAATCAAACTCATGCAAAACTTACAACGCGATTGTAACATAACTAAAGTTACATCTTTTTGTATTCATCAGATTATTATCATCAAGTCTTTCAACTATTAACACAGCTTTCGTGATCACACTCTGTAATAATCATAGAATTCAAGTGTAATAGAAATCATTAGTCTGTCTTGAAATCAAAATAACAGCATTTCATTTCTGCGCATTCTTCATTGCATAGACAACATTGCATCTGTATTGCATTCATGTTTCTTTTAAGTCTTTGATGCTCTTCAAGATTCACTGCAATTCTGTTGCATAAGAAAAATCAACATGTTCAGTACGAGATCTTCAATGATTTTTTACAATGAATTGCAGCAACATAACTGAATCAAAAAGATGATGCAGAAAGACTTAATGATTGACAACAACAAATGAAGTGAGATCATAATAACAATGAAGAAGAAGATGATATCTTCAAAGATATATGACATAAAACTTGATAGTGAGCTGACAAAGAAAAAGCTTCGAATAATGACTGCAAAGATTATCGTCATCTTCAATAAAGAGATTGAAAGCATATCACAGAATTGACTGCACAAGACATTGATGATCATGACTCAGCAACTGAACAACAACAAAAGACGAAGAGCACAACATTGAGAGCAAACACATGAAAACATTCAGTATCAAAGAAAGTTGCAAAAAGAGATTAAAGATGACAATGCTGATCAACTATCGTTGATGTCGTGAAATGTTACAACGTTGCTGACAATAAAAAAATCAGATAATCAAACATCATTGATGAGTTCTATTCACTTAATTATGAATAAAAGACAAGAAGAAATCAATCTGCTGAACATGCAATTTGAAGAGTACAAAAGATTATTGATCAAGAAAAGAATTTACGACATGATGAAGAATAGAATTCTTTATGATAGTGAAAATATGAGACGAATTGAGATTGAAAATGAGCGATGCTGACAGACTGCGCTGATAGAGATGACAGCAAAGAGCTGCTGTCGCTTTCAGTTCATCATCAATCGACTCTCTTCAGATCAGTAACTAGAAAATTGTAAAGATTATATTAATTCATTCACTGACTTTGAAAGTAGTAGAATCAATCTTCACTACTTCAACATCTGAGAATACACTCAAGTTATCAATCAAACGTCACAAACTGCAATCACGAAAGATCTTGAAAAGAGATGCAATAGCTAGATTGAGAAAGACTACACGCATGCAGAACTTGAGAATGAAAATTCAAGAAGAGTAGAAGAATAATTGAAAGCACACATTGACACTCTGATTTCATTAACAGCAAAGATCGTGTTTGTGCTATATAAGTTCATAAAGAAGATTTCATGAATGATGAGCAAAAGTTCTATTACTTTTTAAACTAACAATATTCGCAACGTTTCAGTTCTAAAGCAAAGTCTTTGATACATCGTCAGCGAAAACTTGCTCTCTAGCAACAAAGATTTTGCAAAGAAGAAGTGATTGATACTCATGAAAGAGACACTCGATCATCAAGAGATCTCTCAGTAAACATTGCTCAATCTTTGTCAAGATCTTCAATGATAAGATTGTCATTTGCAACCTCTGCTCTACAAACTCTTCATTCAAGCACGATTACTTTTTTGAACGAAGATCATGAGCAATTTCATTGACAAAACGAGATTTCTGTTAATGTTAAAGAGCTTAAATAAATTGATGCAGTTATGAGTAGATTGATTTTCAACGCTCTAAAATGCAAGCAGAATGTTAAGATGAACGACGATTTACAGAAAATCATCAGAAGATTTGATAAACTTCTCACTGTGCTCATGATTCAATGACTATCATTCATGAATTGATTTAACACGTTGTGTATGAAGCTATCTTCTCATGAAGTGCGAGATGTAAACTGTCTCATTGTCGCAAAGTATAAAGAGATGCAAGCAGAACTCAAGAACAGAACTACAAGTGTGAAAGCATACTCAACAATAAACTGAGAATTAAATTTGAATATTAATGATGATTTCAAGAATAGAAGTCTCTGTCACAAATGTTGCAATTCTTCAGATGAATTCTAAGTAATCAGCTGTTTTCATGTCTACTGCAGAGAATGTCTTAATGCTCTTGTCTATAAAGTCATTAAGCGTGACAAAGAGCAAACTGCATGTTTAAATTGCAGCAGCATTAACATCGAGTTTCAATTGTGCAACGAGTTAAAAGAATTGCAGATGAATGTCAAAGACAGTGAGAGAACTTTCTCATGCACTCGCAAAGATCTTGAACAAGATCTTAAATGAATCAATTTCAATAATTCGATTCTTTTATCTTTGAAAATGACAACGATGCAGATGCAAATTGAGCTGTGATTAATAAAGAAGTTGAACAAGAAAATCATCATCTTCACTCAGTTTCACATGCTGTAAGCTCTCATCGTGTCATGAGTTCTTTGACTTGAGAACAAGTTAATTGCAAAACAGCATGAAAGTGCTGAATCATTTCTTTCAACAACGTGACTGAGTCTTTGTCAACTATCACGACAAAATGAGTCAGAAAGTTCGCGATCACGTCATCATCATGTTTTGTGACAATTCAATCACGAAAATCATGATTGTTTCTTTCAAATGCAATGATATTAAACTCAATCTCATCATGATCTTACGCATCATCTACGTCGATCTGTGATGAAACAGCAGCATGAAACAACAAGTCTTCTGTCACGTCTTTTGCATTGATTAGTTCTTTGAAATCTTCATCACTCATCATGTCATTTAAAACAACGTTAACAAGAAATTGATCTTGCACATCATCTGCGTCGATTTGTGATGAAACAGCAACGTGAAACAACAAGTCTTCTGTCACGTTTTTCACATCAATTAATTCTTCAAAATCTTCATCACTCATTTTGTTATCAAGAACAGCATTGATGAGAAATTGCAAATGCTGCAGAACAGCAAGTGTAAGATCATTGATGTTGTCATTGACAACATCAAGATGCTGAATCAGCTGAGCTTAATGAAGTTGATGCAACTGTTTGAGTCAATGAGCATTGAAGAGAATAAGAAGTCATTTATTCTAATGAATGAGAGCGAAAAGAATGAAAATGCTAATGAGAGAGCATCAGCGATGAGAAGTTGTGAGTTGAGAATGAGAAAGATGTTGATTGTGATTTCATGAATTTAAGCTCTTTTTTCTTTTTTTTTCTTCTTTTGACACATCGTTTCTTTCACATCGCTACTTTCTTTTCGCTTTTCTTCTTTTCTCACTCTCTAGTACTTCTCGATCAGCAACGAACACGTTGTTTGCACACTGCACGCATGCACACACGCACGCATGCACACACGCACGCACTCAGCTCAGCTGATTCAACTTCACTCACATAAACGACATTATTCATCTTATTCTGTATTTTACTTAAATCAATGAAATTCTTCTTGAACATCTTGATAGTTTCTGTACATGAAACGCAAAGAAACTTGAAGAATGAGAAGAATTCTTCTACTCAATTCTAATCATTTAATGATGCTTTTTCATCAGATTTCTGCAGACTATAAAGTTTTGAAACAGATGATTCTTGATGATCTGAACTTCATCAAGCACGATACGATGAAAATGAACTTGATGAAAGATATCATGATTCTTCTCATACATCTTCGTTCATCATTCTCGTCTACGAAGTCATCAAGCATGATGAAGAGCAAACTGCATGTTTAGATTTAACTGCGACATCATGTACATTGAGTTTCGATCATGTGACGAGTAAGATTCAGAGTTCTTCAGCAATAAAATGCACAGTTCGCGTTCTCAGTTTGCACATGCAAAGACAAATTATTGTAAATCTCTTGAAATTTATCTTGAGTAATCAAAGTTCTTCAGCAATAAAATGTGCAGTTCACATTCTCAGTTTGCACATGCAAAGATAAATTTATCGTAAATCACTCAAAATTTATCTTTGATAATCAGAGTTCTTCAGCAATAATATTCATAATTTGCATTCTAACTTTGCATAATGTGCGAAGATAATTTATCAAATTTCATCTGAGATTTATCTTAGATAGTCAACTTGAACTCAGAGTTCTTCGACAATAAGATTCGCAGTTCGCATTCTCAGTTTGCATGTGCAATGATAAATTATCACAAATTTTCAAATCTATCTACACTTTTGAGTAAGTCATGAAAACATTATCACAATCTCAATGCAACGAAGTTAAAACATGAATCTGACAAAGTAGATGAGCATTAAGATGTTAATCTACTCATTCTCAGTCAATAATTGAACATAGTAGTATTAACAACAACAGAATTACACGCTTTCAGAGATTGCATATCTTCAAGTACGCGTCGTGTCTTTTTCTTCTTCACTCTTTTTTTCTTTTATTTCAGAACTCGATTGCATTCATCAATTCATCATGTATCAATCATTATTTCGCGTCGTCTTTTAAGTGAATTGTCATGACAAGTAATAAGAATAAGAAGAACTTGAACACTGCGATTGATAGTCAGATGCATAACATGTATTATGAATTATTAACATGCAGTTAACTGATTCAATAATCATGTTTAGTTCATTTATCAACGAAGTGTCAAAAGAAGAGTTGAGAAAGCAAGTGACAATCTCAACATATCATTGAAAGAATTTGAATTCAGATCTAAAAGACAAGAACGTGAGTTTTTCAACACGTTGAACAGCTTGAATGATGATTTATCATCTTAAAAACAGTGATCTGCAGAATGATTGCAGAAGAAGACAAAATCAATGTCAATATCATCATGTATATTCTCAGTTAATATGATTTCAACATAGTTCATTAGAATCATTCAATTTTTCAAGAACATCTTGTCAAAGAAAAAGATGCATCAGTGTAAACAGCATTCTCACTCGTTGTTATCAATCTTGTCATCTTCTCAGCTCAATGAGCGAATCTCAAAGTTTCAAAGATCAACAGAATTTTCATCAAGTTCTCTTGCATTGAGTTCATAATACAACGCAGCACAGATTGATGATTCAGATGACAACTCTAGAGAAATTCTTTAAGCAGAATTCAGACGATGATCGAGAACAGTCTCTGCTGCAGCTCATGTCAATGTGCTTAAATACATAGAACTCATTCTATTGACAACGATTATGACGTGTGAAGTAGAGAAGAGCATAACATCATGATTAAAGCTGCAATGAATTTTCTTGAGTAATCTCATGTGTAATTTCTGAAACAGAGATTGCACACATCAATTAAAACACAAATCACGAACGAACTACTTTGTCGCGAAAAGATTAACAATAGACGAAGCTCAAAAGATAATGTGCAATTCAAATCTTGTCATATCATCAATAAATTGATAGACACAGTTATATGATTCTATCAAACAATATTGAGTATAAATAATGTTTCAGATTCAAGATGTAGTGAAGAATCATTATGTCTTTTACGAGAAAGTCAATACATTGAACTATGTCATCAGATTGTTAATTAATGATAACTTCATCAGTTCTGATATTGAAAAAATAAACATCTTCACAAACGTGATACGTTGACTGACATGTACTTAGTCTGAAGAATGTCATTTTCTAGCTTTGATGATCGTGAAGATTACTGCTGTCTCATTTTTCAATCAAGAAGATCGTAGTCTTGATCAACTATCAAACACGAGAATCATGTTTGCTGAGCTGAAAGATGAAATCATGATACTCATAGCAATCGCGATTCAACATGTCATCAGCAAATGAACAAGTGATCAGAAGAAGATCGAGAAATGAGAAAAGACTGCAGTAGAAAGTATAACATCTCAACTGTCAATGTTCTCTTGTGCTTTATCTTTAAAACGATTGAACAATGATTGATTAACATGCAACAGTAACACATAAGCGAATGATCAAGAGTTGATGAAAGCAAATTGAGACTTGAAGAAATTTGATATTGAGCATGCTGCATGAACATGTCGTAAGTCATGTTGAATATCACGAAAACAACGTATTCAACAGCATCTTTGCGATGTATAATCTCAATTTCAATCAGATAAATGATCTACTGACTATTAACGCGTCTTGAAAAATCATCAAAGAATGTTCTTTCTCTTCTCTCACTGATTCAAGATACTCGTCAATGTATTCTATGAATGAAATCTCTAGTTTCATAAGAAATCAAACATCGCAGCTTGAAAAGTCAAACAACACAGAAATCGCGACAGAAAAGACAAAGAATACAACAAATCAATCAGAATCAATGAATAGCAATGAAAATGAAACACTTCAAGAAATATTGAATGATGAACAGAATCAAAATCAGAAGAATAATTCAGATGTGAGCATTCGTTTTTCAGCTATAAAAATGAGCAATAACTAATGCAAGATAAATGTTTGAAGAATTTGAAGACATAACTGAAGTCAAATTTGATCAGATTTCGCTTGACGAAGTCAGAGATACATATCGATTACAAACATCGAAGATGAAAGATAATCGAAAGATGAGCTACGCTTGATTATTCAACAACTTTCGCAAGCAGCTGAAGATAAACACTAAGACTCTGTATTATCAAAGAGCAAATAAAAGTGAATGTGTACTGACGTTTGAAAACGAGTATCAAATTTTTCTGAAAAGAGTAGAGAAGAAATTGAATGTCAATGTTGACGTTCAACAAGAAAGTAAGAGCAATTATATAGAACTCAAGTGATAGTAGTAGAATATTTTGTATATGAACAATGAACACAATCATGAGTTGCTTTAATGCTTTTAGTTCTATTGATTGCGAGTAACTTATACAACGTGCTTGCAAGAATGAAGAATCGTACAAGACACTATGAAATACACAAGCTTGTCTTCAAGAAACTAAAACTTTTGAGCAATGTACAACATGATGTTTCAATGCAACAACGAGATAAATCTGAATAAAATATCTCAATTTATCTATCATGAAATAATGACGTGATAAGTATTTGTCAAGAAACGTGCACAGATTACAAATTTCACATACTGATAATAATGAGCGTTGAATGTGAACACTGATCAGATGATACACATTACGCATTGTATTATTTGAGCATAAAAAGCAAATGACTGTCATCAAGAGTTACAAGTGATTGTAGCTAGCTATTAGTTGTTGATGAGTGAATATTAAAGCTTGTGAGCTAAATGCTCGACTAAACAGATATTTTTGACTGATGCTAGCTTGATGAGCTTGTAGTTAGTTTTAGCTGATTTCATCAAATGATCGAAGTTGTCACTCTTGCAGCACTTCTTTCTCTGCGTTGATAACACGTTCGCTTGAATTCATTTCAAGATCTGTGTTGTCAACTACAAATATGAATCACGATATTGAAATGCATCTCTGACATCGCTTTAGTGATTTTAAGTGCTCTGAACGTCTCAACAATCATTTGCGATGATAAGCAAAGACATTTTTGACGACTGTATATGTCATAAGTTTTGACTGTGTTATGTAAAAACACATCTTTGAATCTCTATTGATTTTCTTCTTCACTTCTTCATCACATATGTAATAATTTTAGAAATATGTCTTGAGCGAACATCTCAGATCAAATGCTGATTGTCGATCACAGCATTTAATGATGCAGCAGATCTTTCGTCAAATTCTCTTTGAATGATTCTTCAACTCTGTTAATTTTGTTGTCATCTTTGCGTTCATCGTCTTGAGATTTTTATCGTTTATAAGATATGATCGTGATATCATTGCAGAACTTATGCATGCTCATTTGAACTGCAAATTATGCAACGAGACATTGCATTTTTGAACTGTTTTTGTTGTCAACTTTTCGAAGACTTTGTGCTACAGTTTCATTTACTGATGAACTTTATATCAACTTCAGAGTGATCGCAAATGAAAGTTTTCTCTTGTCATCAACATTATATGTAGTTTCTTGATCATTCTTTCGACGCTAGTAGCTTTGATAGTGAAACAGATGTATTCATGAATTCAAAGTTCTTTATTCTCTGAGATAAGTTGAGTGATAATAGAAGCTCAAGACGAAAGACAGTATTGATAAAAATCGCAGGTTTTTCTACTACTCATCATTGAGCAGTTCTCGCTACGTAGCAATATCATAAAGAGAAGTCAGACTTTCAAGAAAATTCACGAAAATATGTCAAACAAGATCTCAAGTGAATCACGACAGCTTCTCAATCGCAATACTGACACTAGCAATGAAAGACTCTTCATCATATTGACATCAAGCAAATCATTGATGGACGATTCGAATGATTTCAGAGTGCTTTACACATTCAGCTTATCAGAAATTCAAGTGAGAAACAAGAAAGAAAACGAAGAAGAAAAAAAGATGATTCTTTGCATGAAAGAAGAGATCGATGATGTTTCTGATGAGACTAGATGCTCTCTTGATTGTTCTATCTTTTGTCGCTCTTTACTCTTCTCAGTTCGTTCTGATCTTATGCTACAGCTTATATCTCTGAAAAGTTTTCACATTTCAACAATTCACGTTCATTCATGTGCTGCTTCTACATGTCATCATCGCTGAACTGATGTCGTCGAATGACACACTTCATCAAAGATCTTCTTGTCAAGAACGAGAATCTTGAATCAATTGTGCTAATGCTGAAAACGAAGTAATCTCAAATGATTGATTGTGTAGAGATCAAATGAGTGAAGTTTTGTGCATGACAGAATCAATCAGAGAAGTTGATAGTAAAAGTCAAAGAGATGAAAAATACAGCGAAGCTAGATTATGATCATTGTAAGAAATACAAATAGCAAGATGTGAATGAGATCATCAAGAATTGAAGCTGATGACATTCAGAACTGAAGAGAAGTTTAAGAGTTGTACGTCATAGATGAGACTTATGTAGAGCACGTCTCTCATTTACGATACTGCTACTTTCAGTACTGTCATTTTCAGTATCATCATCTTCAGTACTCTCTTTGACAGCATTCTCTTTCACTTATGTCGTTGACACAATCTCGAAGTTCAATATCAGAGTTTACTTTCTTCATGATTATGTATTTTTCTCATGAAGCACACATTAGACATAGTCTTTCGATAGAGATAATATTATCTCATTATGTGAAATGATTCGAAAAAAGAGTAGCGTTCGACGTCGAGTCTTGCGCGCACAGAAAAGATGAAAGACTATGATAAGTAAAGATTCATTTTATTTGCGACTAGATAGCATCTTCACTCTCAAATTTTGAGAATTCTACGATCGATTGAGACTTTTTCATCTTCATTTCTATTTTTGAGACGACTTCATTTCTCATTCTAGAACTTTCATAGACTGTCTTGAAAGCAGATTCATGATTGATCTAATATTCATAAGAAGAGTCTTACATCTGCAATTCTTTCTCGTCACATGTGTGTGTTCATCAATTCATTGTAATTCTCAATTGAGAAACAATCAATCTTGAATAATCTTTACTCTTTGAAAGTTAGTTCTTGTAGATGCACTTGAATCATGATCATGTTGATCTCATTACATACATGAAACGTCTTGCAGAAGTTCTCTCTCAATCTCTTCAATCACGCAGCTTTCAACAGAATCATAAGAATCTGTTGAATCAACGAGAAAATTGATTTCTTCAGAGTTTTGCATTCATGACAAATTCTATCTCATTATCTTCTTCAATAAGATCTGCTTCAGTCACTCAAGCTAGAGATGTGAGAAAATCTCAAAGTCAAAAATTTCTTCAGACTTTCAATGAAAACGACTCTGATGTTGCTCTCAACACATCATCTAACACTAAATCTTCAAAGATCGTTAATGAAAGAAGTGACAGTGAGCACAAGCAAGATGAAAAAGAAGTGCAGAATGAAGAGAGCTGTCTAGAATTGTGTCATCTATCAAAACGCAGATCAGATGTTGAAAAGTTGCTGAAAGTCGTGATTGACATTCGCGAAGATTTCAATGATACTCTGAACATCGTGAATACTGCAGTTCTTGATATCATCAGTCTGAAAAGATTGCTAGATTGTGAAGTGAAATGAGAACATGATGTGTTACATTGTACTCAAGAGAACGCAAGCTCTGATACTGAAATAATACTGCTTAGTGAAATAAAAGATGAATTACGTTTCTGCGAGACTGCATTGCATGTCAGACGAGCTGAGACTGAATCAGCTTTCAAATGTTATGAGATGATCGCAAAAGTCTGTGAGATTTACGACGTTTGAAACGTTTAAAACAAAAGAGCAGACGAAAAGAATGAAAATGCAGAGTTCGTTGTCTGATTCAATATTAAGATGAATGCTGACAATATCAATAAAGTGATCAAACATGAACATTCTCAAACTTGACAGCGTCGTCTTTACAAGATCATAAGCGATGCAGTAGCGAAGCTCTAAGAAATAGCACATCTTCTTGAAAAACTTCACGAACGCAAGACTGCAGTGACGAGAAAAGTAGTCAATCATTGCTTGACGAGATTTGTATGACTTCAAGCGAGATCAAACAACAGCGAGTAAATCAGCGAGAAAATCTGAAGCATGATTTTGAGAAGAGAAAATGAAGAGAGAGCAAGAGATGATGTTGTCGTTGCAAAGAATGAACAGAATCGACGAAAGAATATCAATGCAAGAATTGTTATTGCGATCATTCGCGCTGTAATGACTGCAGAAAGTAAAATGTCTTCTTAAGAGCTTAATAGACTTTAGACTTTCTTTCTTTCTGTCTTCTTGATATGCGAAGAGACTCAGATCATTTGTGTAGATAATAGATTGTGCAATGAAATCTATCATCAAGAGATCGAGAGAATGTATGTATGTCAGATATGTCGCTGAAAACGAGTCAGATCTTGCATTTTTCAATTGATGAGAATCACAAGTCTTAAAACTTTGAAAGCGTGAATGAGTCGAGCATAAGCTCGTCATCGTTTTTCAGTTCAAAATCTCATCAACAAGATTACTTCAAAGCTTTCACGAAATTCTGAAAGTAAATTTGAGCTAAATTACGTGATAAATCATACATAGATTGAAGAAGTTGATCATCTTCACTTCGAATTTGAAGACGCTTTTCTGTTTTGAGAAAAAAAGACTCATCAAAGTATCTGCATCTCTGATTTTCACTCTGCGCTTGAGATGAAAGAGCGACTCAGAGATAAAGCGTGTCTGTTGAAACTGAGCTTATATACAACGACAAAGAACATTTCATTCGATTTTCATTTTCAACTTCGCTCAAACAATCTTACGTTTTGTCTGATTCTCTGCTGAATATTCACAGTGCAATGAAATCGATCAATAGTAAGTCAGTAGCAACGTTTATTTAACAGTAAAAGTAACAAAGACGCAGATTTCATCTTCGTGTCATCACTCGTCAAGTATCAATGAACAATCAACGATTCTTACGTGTTTCTCACATCGTGACAACAGAATGATTGAGAAACAAGATTTCGATCGAAGCAGTACACTTTGTCAGATTTTTGTATTCAATCAACATTGTTCAACAGAATTTTGATGATTCAACATCTAAGAATCTTGTCATTTGAATTCTTCAACTTTGTCTCTCAATTTGAGTTTGTTGATTACACAGTGTGATCAACACAGTCTTTGACTGTCAAATTTTTCTCAAAAGAGCACATTGATAAATGCTTTGACGAAGTTGTTGAAAAAAAGTGCAATGCAACAATCACTGCGATAGATGTGATATTCAATATGAAACTTCGATGACTAAATCAGATACAGAAGCACTCTTATCAAATACTTGAATTTCTGTCTCATGAACTTCTGCACACTAGTCAATGAAGACAAGAGCGAGATGATGCTGAAACATAGATAGATATTGTGCAAAACGACAATCGTTTTCTTATCGTGTGTTTGTCTGATCGTAAAGTTCATCTCTTTCGCTGTTAAACTCATTCTCGTGCAAAATATGACTTCATCTTTCTGCATGCATGATCGAAATCTATCATCTAAATGTCTTTATTCTTTGCTGTTTCTTTTGAGTCTTAGACTAGTGATTCAGTCTTTCATCTTTCATTTGAATCAGACATCTAGCTTCTTGTTAGCTCGATTTGAAGATGACAAATGAATGAATGATCTTTCAGTCTCGTCTTTTATAATGAGACTCTTCTTCTTCTCATCATAAGAGATCTCTAAGATTTCATATATTCTTCACATAAAACGACGAATTCTTCACATCTCTGACTTAATCATTTCTTTTCAAACTCATTGAACTGAAGCATGACTTTTAGCAAAGCTTTTAAGACTATAAAGTCTGCAGATTCGATGAAAGACAATTCAATAACGAGTATCATGCAATTGTCTGTCAACATTCTTGAATCATTCATTTCAGACTATTCAATTATCTTAAAGTTTCTGCTCAATGTGCTAAACTTTGATATCACTATCATTGTGTTTATCGATCTTCTGATCTTTGAACTCTTCACTTCTTTAAAATTTCTTGATTAACATGCATACGCTGTCTTCAAGAAGTACTTTACATGCTTCATCAGCATTGATTCTGACGATGACATCTATAATCACATCATGAAGTGACTTAATGATCATAAGATATTCATTAACTTACGTAGCTTGATAATCAAGACTGAACAGAAGCATGTCTGAGACTTTCATGATTTGAACACGACAGCGAATGAACTGAATTCAAACACTTTCATCAACTTTAGTAATTGAGATTTCAAAGTTTCTTCAATATTTCAGTTCTACTTTGATCGTCATATCTTCTTTCATCAAGATCAATATTTTGAGTTTCGTTACTTTGTTAAACAGATTATGAGAGATAGTGATTTTTGTGAAACAGAGAGCATTCAACTTATCTGTATTGAACGCTCATTTCAATCTATCAAAAATCTCATGAAGAACTGTCGTAATCATCATCTGAATAAGAAAATCACTCTTACTGTTGTACGCAGATCGATAAGTAAAGAGAATAGAGAAGAACACAATATGTGACAAAAAGTTGCAACGAGATCTTCTAGATTTATGCACATGATTGTCTTGAATCACGATGAGAAGACTCAAGTTCTGAAGAATATAAATGAGTATCTGCATTCAGTCACTCTCAGATGATACGTCGATCGTGATATTTCTTATCGTCATGAGTATCTGTTTCATGAAGTAAGTATAATTCTATCTCAAAGATCACTAAATGTCTTTTACTCTTGCTGACGTTTTCAAAAGTCTTCTGAGACTGACAAATTCAGTTTTGTCTGAGTCATCGCTGACGTTTTCGATCTTGATATTTACTGCATCTCGCTTGCGAATTGAACTCTTACAGAGAAACACTTGAGAATAATGTTCAGTTCACTGTATTCATGCTGTGTAGTTCTGCTTGAAGATATCAACAGCGTCAATCTGATTAAACGTCAAGAAGAAGACGAAAAATTCGTCAAATCAGTCAACGACTCAATCGCGAAAATTGACGTCGAACTTAGCAAGACTCTTAAGAACGCTTCGAAGAACAACGAGAAAGATAGAAAAAACAAGAGAATCAGCTTGTTCAATCTTCTCAACGCTATTGATGATGTGACTTCGCACGAAGAAAGAGTTCTAATGATGACAATCAACTGTTTTAAAAAGCTTGACGAAGCTTTAATTCAATCAAATTGTATAGATATTAAAGTTGAATTTATCATAATCACACGTTCTCAAATCTTCGAGCTCTTCACTTGCATGTACTTTCTCAATGACAACTCTTCAAGACTTATTGCTACTTTCAGTAAAGAAATTTTCAGACAACAACAACAACAATAATAACAATAACAACATGTCAATGATCTTCTTGCTCAGAAATCTGTCGTTCTTCAGTTCTGCGTCAACAAGCTCACGCTCATTGATTCTCTCATTCTCATCAAGAGTGTCAACGATCTTGTCATCATTACGTCTTTCAATAGCTCTTTTCTCAGCGCAGCTGTCACACTTGCGTCGATGAAGTTGAAGAATGTGACAAAAGACTTTGCGATTAAGTTGTTGAAGAATATGCTTACGTCAATCGAGATACAGAGATATTTTCTCACATGAAAGAAGAATTCACGAAGAGCGCTGAAGAAGATGAATGAGTGAAGAAATCATTTGATTGAGACGAAGAAGTTGAAAAGTAAATTGAGTTCTGCGCAGTAATCGAAGACGAAGAAGAGTGAGAGAGCATGAATAATGTTGAGAAAATCGATACAGTAGAATTTGTATTTAATTACAGATCTATTTACATTAGTCATTCTTCATCTTGAGTGTGATATGCAAGATAGCACGATGTATCTGCATTGACGTCTATCTGTTTCTCGATGAGACTACAGACTTTTCATCTGATGAAATGTATTGAATTATGAGCTTCATACTACTTTCGAGTTTTGTCAGTTATATCATGTTTGATATTGAATCTGATCGTAACAACGTTTTGAATTGACATTTATTCATGATTATTGTATGATAATAAGAACTGAATCTCAACTCAATACGATTTTCTGTTGATTTTGACGTGACTAATTCAAGACTAGTAAGACGTTTGTCATTTATCAATGACTCGTTTTATTCTTTTTCTTTCTGAACAACAACAATCTTCGTCAAAGCATAACATCTAGAATCATTGTTTCTTTGCTACACATGCTTTGCTACATATCAGTCGATCTTGCGATTTATAATTTCGTTTGATGTCACGTTCTCTTCAGAATGAATATTGAGATGAATCTGATTTGAGACGATGATAACGAGTTCAAAGTATTCGCACAAGCTCAAAGCAAAGATTTATCTCTTATCTTTAGATATTTTCTGAATTCAAAGCTTTCTCAGAGTCTTTCAAGTCGTGTTGTAAATTGCTACTATAATCTGTCATTAAAGAACGCAAGCGAAACATTCTCTGATCGAGCTGCGATGCTCAAAGCGCTTTATTTCTCGATATGTTGAGTGTGAGATCAGTGCGCGATGCACTCTTTTATTTCGATGTCGAACATCACAGTTGAGATCTACGAGAATGCAGAACGACAGAATCAATGACGTATATTGCATGAGAGCTTGTACAAGCAATACATCAAGTCATTGTTATCAATAAGCAGTCTGTTTCAAAGCAAAGAAGCGAAACTGCAAGTCTATTATATCGTTGATTATTCAAGTCTCGTTCAGATTGATCATCTTGAGAGAAGAGATAGAACTGCGATTGTACGCTGCTCTTCAGACTCTGACTCACTTCATGTTTTCAAAGATGTTGACTTTGAAACGTTTTTAGAGTCTCGTGCTGATTTTGAGCATTGAAAAGATGTGTGTTATCATGAGATTTGAATCATTTTCTCGTCATCTCAATACTCAATTATAATTTCTTTCGCAGATGTCTTCATCATCGTTCAAA
>JAABUV010001953.1_pt1 | contig 28947 bp, 30 predicted proteins | sample 5559971 | NCBI WGS metagenome assembly JAABUV01 (sample SAMN10711881, study PRJNA513362) | rock metagenome | isolation source: Antarctica rocks | place: Antarctica: Victoria Land, Knobhead nord | collected 2015-12-19
ATTCCAATACCCTACGCTTCCGCGTGCGCGTCCGAAATGCTGAGCCTGTCTCCTCCTCCTCACCGACCATCATACTCCTTGCAGATCTCTTCCGCTACTTCTTTTAGGCTTGGGGGTTAAGGTGGTACTGTATAAAGAAATCGTGGGGGGAAGGAATATGATGGGGGCGAGCGGTCATGAATGCCAACACGGTAGGTAGGTAGGTGTTGAGTGACATCTTAAGCAATTTGGCGATACGTCAAAGCTTGTTCGAGCTTCATTGTTGTACTTTCGGCAGAGAAGATGTTCTTGATCTTTGAGAGATATTGCTTCCGTAGAGTTGGGTGATGTTCACGAAAGAATTAGCATCTTCAGTGATTTCCGCAGTCTTGTATTACTCGTGATGGATTTGTTCGGAATGTTGTTCAAGGAATATGACTTCATGATCAAGATTAAGAGTATAGAGCTCACTCATTCCAGGCGCAGGTGTACAAACTCCTTGTGTGACGTAAATCAGCTAATAGACAACTACTGAGAGTGTTGCTTCGGCTAAAATATGATAGCTAAAGAAGGTCGTTCTGGAAACTTCAGAAGCAACTTGCTCAACTAATTATGCTACGAGGTGGCCTTGGAAGCAGTAAGCGCCACATCCGTGATTGAAAATTTTATCCCGCCGTTTCGCATCCTGTCGTAACATCGTCACTGTCATCATGTCCAGGCATCCTTCGTAAATCCACCTTCTTGCATCTTCAAACGTTGCATCAAAGATAGAACATCGTATCTCTCAGCTTCGGATGCACCTGAACATCCTCATTCGTCGCGTCCGGCCTACGGCTTCCCACAGAACTCGCCGCTGGGGTCGCTGAAGGAGTGCTCATGTCGTACAACCCACTCAGATACTTTCTTGCCCGTTCGCAGACCATGTCGGCATATTTAGCAGGCGGGCAAAGACTGACAGTCTTGGTTGCGCGGCCGAAGAGATGACACATGCAGTACGTCATGTCTTCGAGGACATCTGCTACGTTCTTGTAGCCAAGGGCTTTTTGAATGGGGCGTTTGCGTAGGATCTCGTCCAGGACGACAATGTAGTGGCAAGAGCGAGCAGTGCCCTGGAGAGCAGTATGGGCTTGGAGATAGAAGTCCCACAGATGAGGCTCGGTGACGCCGCGATCGACAACAGTACCATTACGAGGATTCGATGATTTGTCAGTGTCTTTCAGGCTGGATGAGTAAAAGCGGGCGTGATGGCGTTTGCCGCAGATCACAATGGTAAAGTACGGTTTACCCTGCTTAGTGTCGGCAGGTGGATAGAGCTCCGCACAGGCGTCTCTTAAACGCGGCAACTCTTTATCGAGTACGAGGTCATATTGGCCTTCGGAAACACCATCACGGTAAACTAAAAGGTTTTCCGGAAGAACCTTGTTCTTTGCTTTCCAGAGAAGAAGGCGTGAGTTGAGCATGCCACCTAGATCGGCCACCATCTCCGTGCGGCCTTGCTGGACCCGCAGAGCCGCTGGCCACTGGCCGAGCACTCTGTCAACTGTAGCTACCATACTAGCCACACTTGGCGCATTTGAGGAAGAGTCAGGGGAGGGATGTGTGACGTCAATACCCAGCACCATGGTCTTTCCCTCATTGATGACACCAAGGCGAGTGTTGTCAACTAATTGATTGACGCCGCCAAGCTTGAGGTTAAACTTGAGTGCCACATTATTGAAGTATTGATTTTGCTCTTTGGCAAGCTTGGAGCTGACGGAACAGATGGTATGAAGTCCTAGTTTCGTATCCGCGACGGTTTTAAGGTAGTCATACGCTGGGGTATTATCAGTAGGTAAGACCACAAACGCAAGTTCAAATCCTTTTGCAACAATCTGCTTGAGGACATCATCGATCTTGGAGAAATCTGCCGAGCCATTGACCATTATTGCCGGAGGGCCTGGTTGAGGAGGTGTGATGTTAATGCCAATCTGCCTGAGAGCTTGAAAAAATTTGTCCATTGTCGGCTTGAGGGAAGCTTGATCCGGGTATTCCTGTCGCACACCCCCCTCGGATATAATCACCGTTGTCCAGGTTTTCAATGTAGCTGCAGTGTTGAGCTTGACCTTAAGCATGTTCCAGCTTCCATCTCTCACCTCAGCAGCAGAATTCTTGTAGTTGACCTTCGGCGCAGGCAGGACCCGACCGGGCACCGTAATCAATTCCCCATTGATGGAGAACCCAAAATTAGCCATAAGTGGGTTCACCTGTTGTAGCATGCCGACTGTGCCTGGTCCAGTGCTGACTATAGATTGCGCGTTCATCCAGGGCTTTCGAACAGCGAATGAAATCATTTCTTTCGTTTGGAGAGGGCTAAGCTTGGAAGTCGAGCTCTGTCCAGGTTCAACAACGCAAACATCCACCGGAAGATAACTAGGATTTTCGCGGTTTCCAACGTTTACTACTGGTATCTTGGGGTTATCGATAGGATGATTTGGATAGGTCCTTGTAAAATAGTCATATACGGTGATGTATCTGCCCTGCGGTGTACTTCCGGATCCGGATGGCCCACCGCTCGGTTCTGCAACCTGTTTCCCTGCTCCCTTCTTTTTGCCTTTACCTTTCCCTCCTGGGTGTCCAACCGGCTCTCCTGGCGCAGCAGATGGTGGCCCACCTTCGCTGAGGAAAAATTCAACCTCCTTTGCACCCGCACCGAAGTGTGGCACTCGTGGTGGATGGACTTGGGAATGCCCATCGTTTGGGTTTGCTAAACCAAAGATAGTCTTGATTCGCGGTATCGATCGCCCAGCTTTGTTCTTCTTTTCAGGTATGTGAACCACCTTGACCCGTAACTTCTTGAGAAACTTCTCTGTTTTCCATAAATTTTGGTTATGAGCCTGGCCGTATTCCCTCATGGCTCCAACCAACGGAAGTGGCTTGTAGAACGGGGCATGAGTGACGTTGATGTTCACTAGCATGCGACTAGCCGCCACTCGTACGCTTGAAAAGAATCCTCTCATAGCCATAAGGCCAGCGCCCAAGTTCCACTCGTCGGCACCTTGTAATGAAAAGCTTTTGTTGGCCCCGATGGCCGTTCTTGCAGACGAAGCTTTCGCAAAGTAGCCTCGGAAGATATTGAGAGCTTGAAGCGTAGGCTGTTTGTCTGTGTACGTAAGGTCGACGGACGTGGACATCAAAAAAGCCGTAAGCTGGGCTACGGTTACAGACCCAGTGTCCGTTACGAAAATACGATACGTAGACGCACTGGGACGTGCGTCATCTTCGCCCTCGGATCGATACTGGATTCGATGTTCTGTGCCAGTCAAAGTTAACTTTTTGCGACAGATCAATGTGGATTTGAAGTCGGTGACTAAGTGATCCTTCATGGCCGCATATTCGGGGAGCTCTAACAAGAGCCTGATGATCTGGGCATGCTTCTTCCCTTTTTCCTCTGGCTGTACCTGGATGTCGTAACGGTAGAGAACCAGATCTGGAGCCGTTACTAGTTCCAGATAATTGGCGAAGAGTATCACTTCTTCACCTCGTGTCCCGTAGCCTGGCCGAATCGGATGCCTCAACTTTAGTGACACATCACCAATGTTCGGCAACCCGCCTGACAAGTTCTCCTGCAACTTATTCTCGATTGTAGTTGCTTTGGTGCTGGGTTGAGGAACACGATTGTCGGGTCTCCTAGAGCAGTGCATAGAGTTAGAAGATTAACATAGTTGTACGGAGTGGACGACCCTAACGTGTACACCTGTGGAGGACCTCCACGTCCACCACCAGGACCTCCTCGCTGTCCCCCACCAATCCCACTACCTTGACCTCTCCCTCCATCAGTGTAGCCTCGACCTCCAGATCCCCCGCCTCCTCTGCCTCTATCCCCAACAGCACCGCCTCGGCCTCGAAAGCCACCACGGTCGCCATGGCCTCGCCCAGAACCGCGAGATGCCATGCTGCTAATAAAGGGTTCGAGGTGATGATTGCTAAGTAATAATATGCAATGCTTGTAAATGCAGCCCAGCACTTACTTGGTGGCGTTTCATGGGCAGATGGCGTGATAGAATGAAGGTCTGAAAGTGAGGTGTTTGCTTGAGGAGACTGAGGCTGTAGGTTTCCGCCCACAGCCAAGAATTTAAGTCCAAAGTGACGTGAATATGCCCCACTACCGCGGTCAAACCTCAAACTACACAGGCTTATACATCAATGTGTTAGGGAAAAGACTTTGAGTGTTAAAGGAGGGTGTTTGGATAGTCTGATAAGGGAAGACGCGCTTCATATCTGGTGCAAGGAGGCCATCACAGATGGTTCAGCAGGGTCAAAGGTCTTTGGTGGAGAACGTCGTCTTTTGTCGTTATACATATCATGACTTATAAATATTCGTCCATACCTATGTCCCAAGGTACGAGGCTTGTTTCTTCCTCGCAAATCCCGCTAGCGGGCTTTCATATCAGGTACTAATGCAAGAAATGTATCTCTCTCTCTCCAGCCTTTCGTATGTACTAATCACGATCTCGTTCTTCTCGTTACAAGAACTGTTGTATGTAGTGTCAAATTTTGGTGGACGTTCTGGATAGGACCGTTTTAATGCGATTTAAGAGCGAGGGGCGGTCCGGGCGCACTTTCCCCGATCCACCCCATCTATGTAGGTACATAGTTTAGACCACTGCTTCCATCAAGTTTGCAAATGCCAGCACATTCAACTACCACTACAACTATCAAAACACAATCCAAGATTGTGTTCTGATTATCTAACCGAGCGCCTAACGTTAATGTTTAACCATATGCTTTTCCAAGGTCAGTCCCGTGGTGGAATTACTGGCGGTAGTGGGATTTCTCATGATAGTAAAGCAGCTTCCGTCCTCCATCTAACGATACGCCTACATTCATCTCCTCATCATGGCCGAAGCACTAGCAGTCATCAGTCTAGTCTCTGCCATTGTTCAATTTGTTGATTTTGGAAGTAAGGTTCTGAACCGCTTGAATGAATTCAAGTCAGACACCGACAAGGTGCCAAAAACCTTTCGCAGTATCAAGATTCAGCTACCTTTAATGGTCGACACGTTTGAACGCACGCAAAAGCAGGCTACTGCTGGCCACTTTAATGACACGACCGCGAATGCGCTCAAGCCGGTGGTTGACGGGTGTCTTGAGCAGGTCAAGCGCCTTGAACGTATCCTCGATAAAAATGTACCTGCTGAGAAGGCGTCGAGTTGGCAAAGGCGCCTGCTCGCTATCAAGAGTCTTGCCCGCGACAACGATGTTCTGCAGATTAGTTCCATGCTAGAACACTACATCCACTTGTTGACATTTCACCAAGCGACGAGTAACTCGGAGTTGCTGATACGGGATATGCCTCAGCTCTCTACTAGTAGTCTGGTAAATCTACTACGAAAACCGGTCTTCATGGTGCCATTCCATCGCGACGATATGTTCGTTGGTCGTGCAGAAATTTTGAACGAAATCAAGCTGAAGTTAAACAAGCAGCAACGCCGTGCTGTGCTTGCTGGAATTGGAGGTGTTGGGTAAGATCATACTTACGTTGGATGATCTGACTTAACTGACTCCTAAAAGTAAGTCGCAGATTGCCATCGAATACTGTTACCGCTACAAAGACGAGCAACCTGAAGGCCAAGTTTTCTGGGTCCATGCCAGTAATACTACTCGATTCGATCAGGCGTATAAAGACATCGCGAGGAAGCTGACATTACCTGGAATCGATGATCCGGATATCAACAACCTTGAAACTGTTACGGAGTGGCTTAGTGAAGATGGCAACGGCCCGTGGCTTATGGTGTTAGATAACGCGGATGACAAGGAGGTCCTCTTTGGTGCTAATGCCCAAGCGCCGTCGCGACAAAGCAGAGGGCAAGAATTAGCAGCGCTAATCGATTATATTCCACGAAGCTCAATTGGCTCCACACTCGTCACGACCAGAGACAGACGGGTTGGAGAGAGATTGATGAACCGAGAGAAGCCGGTTGCCGTTGTGTCATTTGAAGTTGCAGATGCAAAGCAACTTCTGCGAAACAAATTGCCGAAGAATGATGAATGGGACGAGGCAGCGTCGATGGAACTTTTAGAGAGCCTGAATTTTCTACCTTTAGCAATTACACAGGCCGCTGCATTCATCAGTGAGGAAGAAGTCTCTCTTGCACATTACTTAGACTTGCTACGACCTTGCGACGTGGATGCAAAGGACCTGTTAGAACAAGCCTACTACGATCCTGGAAGAGACTCGAAGATACAGAACTCAATCTTCCTGACATGGCAGATATCTTTTGACCAGATAACAGAGCAGAAGCCACGAGCAGCCGAGATACTGTCTCTTATGGCCGTCTTGGATGGGCAGGCCATTTCAGATATGCTTCTCCGGCGGAAAGATGAGCGTAAAGTTAACTTTGACACTGCGATCGGAACGCTCAAAGCTTTCTCTCTGGTTACCGAAGAAAAGAATGAAGCAATCTTCAACATACATCGACTGGTGCAGCTTTCAACACAAAAGTGGCTTGAGCTTCAACATGTTCTGGTGGAATGGCAAGAGAAAGCGCTGAATGCTGTGTTCGCCAATTGCCCTCTCAATGGAGAATTTGAGAATTGGGCCACATGGGAGACTATCAGTCCACATGTCCAGGTCGTGCTGAAGTATATTTTCAGCACGGAACCTTGTCAATTGAAACGTGCAAGTATTCTCCGCAAGGCTTCAAGCTATGATAGGGGACAAGGGCAATATGGAGCTGCATATGAGAAGGGGATTGAAGCGCAGACGATGTGTCAGAAGTTGCTGGGGAAGGAGCATCCGGACACGTTGATCAGCATGGATAACCTGGCGTTGGTGCTGGACAGCCAGGGCAAGTACGTGAAGGCCAAAGAGATGCACCGACAAGTGTTGAAGTTGAGAAAGAAGGTGCTAGGGAAAAAGCATCCAGACACGTTGACGAGTATGAGTAACCTGGCGTCGGTGCTGTACAGCCAGGGCAAGTACGTGAAGGCCGAAGAGATGAATCAACAAGTGTTGAAGTTGAAGGAGAAGATGCTAGGGAAAGAGCATCCAGACACGTTGACGAGTATGAGTAACCTGGCGTTGGTGCTGGACAGCCAGGGCAAGTACGTGAAGGCCGAAGAGATGAATCAACAAGTGTTGAAGTTGAAGGAGAAGATGCTAGGGAAAGAGCATCCAGACACGTTGACGAGTATGAATAACCTGGCGTTGGTGCTGAACAGCCAGGGCAAGTACGTGAAGGCCGAAGAGATGAACCGACAAGTGTTGAATTTAAAGGAGAAGGTGCTGGGGAAAGAGCATCCAGACACGTTGGCGAGTATGAATAACCTGGCGTCGGTGCTGTACAGCCAGGGCAAGTACGTGAAGGCCGAAGAGATGAACCGACAAGTGTTGAAGTTGAGTGAGAAGATGCTAGGGAAAGAGCATCCAGACACGTTGGCGAGCATGAACAACTTAGCCTCGATGTTGAACGAACAGGGCAAGTGCGCGGAGGAGATGCACTGACGAGCATAAATAACCTGGGATTTATGACGATGAAGCCGATGACTAGCAATCTGAATAAAGTCCTACCTATGAACTGCTCAATCCAAGTAATCGTTCTAAGCGTTGCGATCACTGGCGAGGTCTGCCCTTGGTATTTGTGTCAACGCATGTTGAACTTATGATGCTTTTATCAGTCTTCGCTATCTGCGAAGCTTCAGAGATGGAACGGAAACGGGCATCTGGTTGCTCGGCTTGCACTTCAGTAAAGCTGAAAGAACGTACGTTAGACTAGAAATGAAGATGTTAGATAATTAGTCAAGCGGTGCTTGAAGTTCAACGCCCATATTTTGATGCCTTCTTTCCCTTTCAGCTTTGCATCAACGAGAGCGTGATGAGTCGGCCTGCTTTCACCCAAGACGGTTTTCATTGTATGAGGTATCGCTTGCGGCGCCTCCCGCGCCCTTGCTTCGCGTCCTTTTCCTCGATGATCTCTCCATCCCACCTCTGCTGCTCGTAGACGACAGCCATTCGAGATATCGGGCCCCGATTTGGTCGTCCGCCTACGAACTTCGTGATCCCATCATCACTTGTACTTCCCTCAGGACCGATCAAGTGGGAAGAACTTACAGGAGAGTTTGAGAAGTGATGAGGTTTGAAAGGCGTATAGCTGCCGATGTCCGACTCATCATTCATCTCCGTTTTCTCATCTGGAGGAGACGGCGATGAAGAGCGGCGGCATTTGATACGTTTTGCGCGAGCCTTTCCCCCAGCGGTGGGCAGAGACCGCTTCTCCATGGAACGTAGTAAAGGCGTCTTCTTCTTGTCGCAACCGTCGTTAGGTTCTTTCATACCTTCTTCTTCTTCTTCCTCGTTATCAAAATTTGTCTCTTCATCATTTTCATCGACGTTTTTTCCCCTTAACGGCTGAGGAACCAGACTGGGAATCCTTACAACCTCCGTCGTTGTACTCGCACATTTGTTTATCCTGTATTAACGAGAGACCGTCGCGGCACGGAGGAATATCTGGAATAGACTGCACGTTCTTCTTCTGAAAGGTGGCACGTCTGAATCGGCACCATCTCTGTTAGTATTGGGATCATCGAAGTAGGGGGTTCTAGGCCGTACCCAGCTTCTGAGCTCGCCACGGAAGTTTGTTGAGTGTCGGGCGAATCTAGGCTCTCACCCTGGCTCTCATACTGTTCCTCGGCAGTCGAGCGGTCGCTGGTGTAGAGGCTATTGCTCCCACCAGCCTGTCGCTGAGCGCATTCGATATCGCTCCTCTCCGAGTGGTCGTCTTCCAACACTGTTGGCTCAGCTAAGGCCGTCAACGTCGTTTTCAGCAACACGCGAAGATGATATACCCATCCCTGTTTTCACCACGTCTCGATTCAGGACTGGTGACCCATCGCAGTCGTTCCTGACTGCATCCAAGTTTTCAGCTGTGCGTTCATCGCTCAAGTCAGCTCGTTTCGACTCTTGCATCGCTCCGACATTGAATAGCAACTCCTCGAGGGTTGGAAAATCATCGATTTCTTCGCGACAGCTGAGAACGTGGTCGCAGAAGGTACAGGGCTTGTTCGAGTGATCCAGATTCTCATTAATTACCGTTCACACAAAAGGATATTGAAATATACCTCCAGCGTCTGGTTCGATGTCCTGAAGATCTAGTACCAACTCGCGGAAGGGACTGAGACACTCCCTCGGCGACAGAGTAGTCATGTCGATACCAATGGCACGAACACAGAGGTTATCGGTAGCAGAAGCTCTCAATAACTGATCTTGGTCTAGACCACCAAATCATGCATACTGTATGTAGGAAGCCACGTGATAGGGTATATGCATCATGATGTAGGTGATTAACACAATACGTTGATGGCTTTCAAATGAATCGTAAGCAAGGGAAAGGCATGCATGACCTTATAACGCCTTGCTGTTATCGAGTTATAGTAGGCCTGACCTGGCATAGTCATCGGATGAATTGAAACCTTGGTGATTGCGCAGCATTTGAAGCAAAGACTTATAACCCGGCCCTTCCCTACACGAAGTCTGAGTGTCGTTTCACATCCCAGCAACGACGAATGCACGGCCTGAGGTGGTATTGAGGGAGATAGCAGTCAAGATTGATAGCGATTGCACGGAATTATCCTTGTCAGCATGACACTCACGGTCGTAATCGCCCCAAAGATGTGTAGTCAACTCAAAATCTTGAAGACGAGACCTAGGCCCAAACTTAGCAGCGCATGTGGAATTTCGTGGTAACGACGAAGGCTTTCGAGGCGGACGCGATGAAGAACGCGGCGGAGAGACTGTGCAGGTTTATTCGTCAGTGCTCTGTTGAAACTTAGCAGAAGCTTCGTGACTAATTTTGTCATACAAGACGACTCGCTAGATGTCGCTCTGCTAGAACTTTGAAATCAATCTCATCTTTCATCTTCGGCACTTATTTTAGACCAGCACCTCTTTTCGGCTCTCTTTTCAACATTCATTTTTGGCTTTCTTCAGCGTTTGTTTTTAGATTCGTGTTCAGCATTCTTTTTCGGCTTCCTCTTCGAAATTTGGTTTTAGGTTCGTCTTCAGCATTCTCTTTCGAGTCTCTTTTCAGCAGTCATTTTCTTTTCGGTGCCAAAAGGTTCCGTTGTAGAGGGGCCCTTTAGGTACTTGTTTCATAACACATGCCTATGGAAAATCAGAACGTGACGCCCCTTGTGGCCTCGAGGTGGCGGATGACGAGCTCAAAACTATTACAGTAGGAGATAGAGAGCGGCGAGAGATAAGCTAGCCTAATTCGGTACAAGTAGGGGGTGTATATGCAGTATCATGCCGTGTAAGCCTTTCCACAGCCTGTATAATTTACTACGCGGGCAACTTACTTTACTACAGTATCTGCACCAGTCTTACCTACGCCACAGAGCCTAAACACCAGCTTGTCGTTAAGTCTGCGCCTCAAATGAACAGAAACAATGATATCCACTTTCATTGCTGTTTTGTGTTGTGTGGGAACCGCGATCGCTTGTATTGTTATTATTCAACCTTCGATTCTCCAGTACGATGCCTGCGGAAGTGCGGATATCTATGTTCCACCCTAATAATAGTCCACGTCTTGGCTTTTCTAAAACATATACGTTGTGTACACTGTCAAACGTCTTTTACCTTCAAAGCGTAGAGAGACCGAACGAGATTGGCTGGATCAAGCGGCCCCGACGGATCAATGTCATCACTCCGCTATATCCCACGACATCGGATGGATCGCTTCTATCATTCCATGCTACTATTTGGGTCTCAAAGGCGTTGTTTCATCGGGTGTTTCTGTCACTGTGTCGCGCGCTCCCGTCACTATTAATATTCAGAGTCTCAGTCGCTGATGGTTCGAGCCACTTGTGATGTTCTATGTGGGAGCCTTAAAACATTTGCATTCCCAGGAGCATTGCGCCCGTCTGTTTCTGCAAGTCTCCTTTCCCGAATTGTCGCATGAAAAACTTGGGGCGTTGTTCGCAGCTATGATATCTCTTTTCTTGGTCCTGTTCCTTAACATTTGGACTAGTCCAGGCGCAGCTGTCGCAATTCACTTGCCTCGTCAGGGTATGTGTTATGTCTCGTTCATCAGACTGTTCAATACTGAAGACCTTTTCACTCTAGGTGGCCCAAAAACTGTCTATAGCGGAAGATACAGAATCTACAACTGCGGTGACCAGGCCTCCGAAGTCATCAACACTCTCCAGACCCTCTGGCAAGTCCTCTTGCCAGCCCTTGAAGACGCAAATTCCAGGACATCTAGCGACGCGTATAATGCCTTCTTCAAACAAGTGTATGACGCGCCCACTGTCGCTGCGGTAATTTCAAACATCACAACCGGAGCGGCTGTCATTGGTGCACATTCCAGCAGAAATTTACTCGCAAGCCCCATTATTGCTTGCGCCAATGATCCCTCTAAAGATCCGAACAAAAACGGTCTCTTACCTTCAAAAAGTTCGCGTGTACGCGCGCTCGCTCTAGGTTACAACAACTGTGCTACAGGCCAATCAGCATGTCGACTCATCGGCACCCCGATGATCTTTCTCTGTGAAGATTTTTTTGCCAAGGTGTTTCTGCCTTCGCCCGGCCAGTGTATGTCACAAGGACACGGTGCAACAAATAGGTATACAGAACTCGGAGGCACATTCACTGACACCCAGGTACGTTGTAGATCTTACGTTCCATGAATTGGTGTCACAGCATCGTTATGGCTAATTTGCCAAACTGGCTTGATCCCAACAGGTCGCGATCTTGTTACACGAAATCGCACACTATTATGCAGATTCCGTTTTTCCCACCCCAGAAATCACACTACACCGTCAGGAACACTACCTAGTGAATGACTGCCTGCTTCTGGATACCGCAACAGCGCTCACGAATCCGAGTAGTTACGTCTATTATGTTTTCAGTAAGTCTTCTTGCCATCTTGTCGGTCCTGTTTTGGGATATTTTCTTTCGGTATCCTCCATGAAACGCCAGATTCGCCAGATCATACGCTCTTCTCTTATCACTTCCATTACCTCGCCGAAGGTATCTAATGCTGTCCAGGCATCTATCAAAAATGCTTGAACTTTCCCCGGCTAGTATTCCACAACAGGGTGGGCCTCCTCGAAACGAATACAACGATCCTATCGGATGGACCGACGCCGATTCTACCCATCTCTAATGCGACGAACATCACCTTCGGTTCGGATTCAACGACGGGGAGTGAATCAATCACAAACGCGACGTCCCTCCTGCAATTCACTGATGACATATATTATACCGAGACCCCTGATGAGGCATCTCAACCAGAGCTATCATTCACGTCTTGACAGGGGCACGGGTTCACAAGCGGCGGGCTATCGGGCATCGACTCCGTTTGAACCAATATATATTATATGTGTTTGGGCAAACCCGACAGCCCCTGGCGGTCTCCAGGGCTAAATTTTGCCCCGGAAGCCGCCCTGAGGTGTCAAGCACTCCCTCTATCTAAGCGACTGAGTCTATGGAGTGGGTGGGTGGGGCAAAAGCGCGTTTCTGGCTGAATCTTAAGGGATGGAGAAACAGGAAGAGATGAAGGGGGAAACATAGGGGAGGACGGCCTATTTATTCCCCTTTTCCCCGCTTAATCTCCTTGTTCCCTAGCGGCCGACATTGGCCGAGCCAGCCGGGTAGCAACCACCTCCGCTTGCCGATAGCCTCCAGTCAAGCTGGCCCTTAATATAGGGCATAAGCAGGAGCATGGCTCACTGCATGTTTCAAGCTACATTTGGACAGTTCGAATCGCGTATCGAGACTGATTCAATCAAATAGAGCTGATTTGCCAGCAAGAATCGAACTAGGAGTTTTGCAAAGCATGCACCCCCTACGTGGCAGATGCGAGTGTCAAGCAACACTCACTATACGCGCAGAAGGCAAAATTACCTCTCCCTCTGGACATGCTTTGTACTGTCGAGGCGGACGACATCACCAGCTTAATCTTTCCAGAATTTGGGGATAGGTCTGGGAGATGAGAAGTGAATGGGATTGTTTAGCCATTTGATAAGCTTCGGCTTTTGGGGCCAACGTCTATTCTATCTCATGCACTGCGAACAAATCTGATGCTGTGCCTGTACTATCATTGATGCCGCTGTGAAACCTGTTGATCGGATGCGGTCAATAGAAACAAGTTGCTACTAAATTTCTAGCACTGGTTCCTCGGTCCATGTGTCTCAACGCTAAATTGCCTGAGGATTCCATAAGAAGCCTTATGCCCATGTCCTTCGTTATCGTCTTCCTCCCTATCTCGGCTCTTTCTGCTGAACTTGATCCGCTTGAGCGACGGCCTTTCTTTCTTTTTTCTTGCTTGAATTATATTACTCTACAGATCCGCTTTTCCTCCGGGCGGCCGACCCTACATCGCTTAGCGTTAATGCCTTCGACCGCATCCGCTTTGGCTCTCCCAATCTCCCTGTGGATACCGCTCGCTTGTCCCAACTTCCCAAGTCCAACTGAAATCCGTACGTGGAGATGGCGTACAGGACGGAAAATTCCCAGAACAGTGCGAATGTTCGAGAACTACGTCACCCTCACTTTCGGCATTGCCTCATCTTTCTCTCGTGGAAAATGTAATAGTAGGGGCGCAGGTTCTCTCGGCCAGAGACAGCGGCTTCTTGCAACGTACTCTGCAATTCATCAATGTTCTCGTCTGGATGACGCAGTATCATTGATGACCGGGGGGGATCGGTTGAAATTGTGCGCTATTTGTCTGCGGTATCCTCATGGCGCAGAAGATAAGTGTCCAATCTGTCGAAATCCAGATATGATCTGAGCCGCCTTGCACCTTAAGAATGCTCCCATACCTGAAGTTTGCTTATCATATGACTGTTTCTTGCATCCTCTGCGCTCAAGCTTCTTTGCCAATGTCTTTGAGGTGTGTTGATCTTCATATAAGAACCTATGCCTCCTGAGGAAGCGACTTCTGAAGTTCTCTGGGGGCCATTACTGAATTTATACAAGTAAGTCATTTTGGGCGCATTGCTGAGTGTCACGTGTGCGTCATAAAGGCTGCATTGGCAGACGTACTGATGAAAAGCGAAATCGATTGAACGTTCCGTGCTAATGCTTTCGCTTTGATCGATACTCATATGATATTATGTCAAATTCTCTGTCTTTTAACTACACGAATGTACTCTTCTGCCCCTCCTTTGTGTAACAAAACCACGATAGTCCAAATTCAACTCTTAATCTACGCGTAGTCATCAACCTCCCCAACTGTGATATAGTCTGCGGACCCTCCTGGAGCGAGGGACGGTTTTTCTTGACGTCCTATACAATAAGTCGCCGAGTTGTCCAGCAATCGGCTGATGCCAAAATCAGGAGCCAGAGGCTCAACCGAAAAAATCCGAGAAATCTTCGTAGCCAAGTTTTCCTTGGAGCATTTGGATTTTGCCCAACAGAGTCGCATTGAGCATTCCCTCGAGCGAGCGTCTGTGATGACTCTTCCATTGGGTTTTCCGATGGAATTTGCCCGACATTCGCCTTCGAGACCTGCGTGTGACGCTTATCATGAGATTCGGAGGGACTGGATGGTAAGTAAGCTGGTGGAGGCTCCTCATGGACGCTTTCTATTGTTCTTAAAGACAGCTCGTCGGAATTGATATCGACAAGGGACAGAGATCCATCTGGGCCTTGCGGGAACCACGTGCGCTTTGTCGCATTCATCAAGTCCTTTGTGTCCACCGCTGTCGAGTTCACTATCCCCATCGCTTCCTCTACGTCCACCATCGCCATTGTGTCCGGTGGGTCTCAGAATTCAATACCTCCTCTGCTTTGACCGATAAATGACGCCTCTGACGTTGTCTCCAGTACTGATAATATGGGTCTGGTACCGAGGAGCCTTGAATTGCTGGCTTGACGCTATCCGAAAAGGCATGCATCGCTGGGACAGCAGTACCATCTATTCTGGGGCAATACACAGCCTGAAATGAGCAGATCAACGTCTCAATCACATCCCAGCCAAGATGAAGTTGAGAAGGGTCTTGCATCCATTGAAAGAATGTCGATATACGGGGACGCTGGTATGGTGAGCGCATGAGACAGTAACCGGGTCGGCTTGTTCGGTACATTCGAAGATAGAAGGTGTCAGAGAGCGCCAAGAGCGCTGTCAAGACCATGCACATCTCTGTAGACGCACTATCTGGTTCTTGGAATTGGTCCATCAAGATCTGCTTCATGAGAGCTTCGACCGGTTCAAGCCCCCACAGAAACAAATCGGCGATAGGTCTACTCGTATTGTCGATGACCTTCAGGTATAAAGTTACAAGGAAGAAAGGAGTCCGATATCGAGATTTTCGGAGGACGGGAAACTTTTCGCGCAGATATCCACTATTACAGTCATTTACACTGCAGCTCTCAAGAGACTTTCAGATATACTTGTTCATCACGACTCGCTCCTGCTGCTCGTTGGACATCTGGCAAAATATTGGTAACAAGGCGCCTGCAACACACTTCTGGAAGTCAGAACTAGCCATATCAAGTGGCAGAGTCATCTCACCAAGTCAACCTCAGGACATACAATTGATAACGAACTTCGAAGTCTATGATGCTGGCGTTCTAGCTTCGTTGCCAAAGATGACTGCTCTGCGTGACTCAGGGTACGGTCTGGCATATCGTATAATGAACCAATGAGCCCCCTCTCGACCACATCCCATGGTTCAAACGGTCGCAAAGCGCCCACTGGAAACACGTCCATACCAAGGGCTATCAATAATAGATACGAAATTTCCAACGGAGAGAATTCGGACCCTGGCTCCCACTGCGACGCGATCTGGTCGTGGTAAGCCAAGCGTACAACCATATGAGCTAGTCTTGTCGTTTGAGATTAGATCTGAACAATTGTCATCGCTGCAAGTAGATGTTGGCTCCCAAAATGCGGCATCGTGTAGGACGGGAAAAGGACCTGAGCTGGGTCCTTGAAGGAAGGTTTCGTAGTTGCTTTCATCAAGGAGTCCGAGACCTAGGGTTTTTAACAAAGCGACCGGTCTGTGCAGATTTTCTCCTAGCGCCTATATTTATTAGTATCACTTTACTGAAAAGCACATGGGCAGTCAAACCTCGATCTTCAACTCTGGATCTTCCATTCAAATGGAAATAATAGGTGATTTTTTCTCGCTTTGACTTAAGTAGGGAAGTCGACAAGAGCAGTCAAGAGACTCTCGAAGATAGAACCCCGGAATGCTGAGGGTATATGTGTTCAAGAACAGGCCCGTAGATAGAAAGTGTGTATGAGACATGGGCTGTGAAAGTGGCTCTGCATGGAATGTACATCACGAGGCTTACTTGTGACAGAGGTCTACCTGATTCGCAAGGCAGACAGGAGCTTTGCCAGGAGTGTTCGTTATGACTCTATGAGCATGTGCGAGACGTGGGCTGAGACAGACATTCAATACGCGAAGCTGGTTCCGAGGCAACAACAGTCGAAAAATATCGTACGAGTCATGCACAGCAGTCTAAAAAATTCTGAACAGCGTGAAATATGAGCAAACGTGAGTGAGGATGAGACAAAGCTGTAGTATTTATGACAACAACTAACGTATCAAAAATTTCAATGAAAAATAATCAAGATTTTCTGATCAGTCAATGTTTCTTGTTTAATTTTATTATGAGAAATACAGAATAATGTTATAGAAAGAAAATTGAAAACTTACAGTCGCGTTCATTTACTTTAGGCAACAAGTACTTCTCTTCAACCACGTGACATATCTAAGTCTTTCATTCTACCTATGGCTGAGGAACATCGTTATGTTACAGAATACTACATGCCGTTGTATAGCCTGTCTGCTGCAAAGTGTAGCGAAAGACTTCTTACATAACATAGTCTGTGTTGATATATGAGATGCAGTAGAATGTAAATATATGTATATTGATGAAGTGTAGATCTGCTAATTGACTAAAGGTGTGTATTCTACAGCAGGAAGCTATCCAGGTTTTGTGCCGCAATTGGCGCTAGCCCCAATCAGGCTAGCGGGCAGTGTAATGGCACTGCAACAACTAGGTATGTTCCTAATTAGGAACTATGTCCTAATTGGACGACTCCTCCTCCTGCTCCTACTATTGCTCCTACTGCAGCTTCTATTGCTTCAACATATATTGATTGAGCTACAGTAGGGAGCTACGAACGGAGGAAGGAGGTGAAGACTCTGTATCCTCAGTCCTATAGGACTAGGCGAGATTGCCAACCAGAACAGGGAAGATTCCCTGTATTCCAACAGACAGTTCGATTTGGCAGAGCTGATGAACTTGACGGAGCTGGTCAGACTGCCTGGTCTGTGCTTCGGGTTATGCTTAAGCCGCAGCAACCTCCACCCAGTGGCGGGTCGGATTGAATCCTCCAGATGGCTGGCTGAAGTCCTCGCCTCTTTCGCCCGACTTGGGTTTTCTCTAGTCCATGCGGTGGGGCGAAGGGGAGCGGCGCCCGAAAGACCACTGGGCCTGGGAAGAGTAGTGTTGAAATATGTCATGTAAACCTGATGAAGGCCTCTTCAGGTGTGTACACATTCTGGAAGATGGCCGAGTGGTTGAGCGACTGCGCCGTACCTTTCAACAAGTAGGTGGCCCAGCAAGGGCCCGCGGGGGCAGCTGAAGGGTGAAGAATCTTGTGGTCATATTAAGGTATGTAGAAACTTTGAATGCTCATGACAGAAAGGACCTCCCAAGCCACTCCCCTCTTCCTGCTATCTTCGCTAAATACTTGCTAGTCTATTCTGTTACTTCGAATTTCTATACATCTTACTCCTTACCTTTACTGGCAATCCCAAACCTTACTTCCTTAGCCCCGCCAACCCATCCGCCTCCCCAACCGTGGTCTTAACGCTCCACTCCCAAAGATCCTCTTGTTTCCCAACCTCATAGCTTGCAGCACTAGTCGTAATCTCCTTCCTCCCGTCAACATACTTCCCAGTTATCCCCGCTGCCTCCGGGCCAAGAGCAACCCACGCCAAATCCGCACCACTTCCCTCCGTCGCGCGGACGAACGGAATCACCATTCGCAGAAGCGGTACGATCTGCGGCAGGATATGGAACCACACGAATTTCGCAACCGGGCTGTAGTCGCGTGCCAGCCCGGTGCCAGGCATGAGCCCGGGATTAAAGGCATTCCCCGTGATGCTTGATTTCGCGTCGGCGAGATGCCGAGCCAATGCGTATGTCCAGAGAACATTGGCTAGTTTACTGCTGTTATAGCGCTGCATTCCCTTGGGATGTGCGGTTTCCGGGTTCGGGTGTGCCAGTTCTTCGGCTGTGGTAAAGGCGGCGTCTGGGAAACCGTTTTTGCGGGTGAATATTGGGTCGTGGGTTCCTGACGCGGTGACGATGATTCGCGCGTTCGGGGTGAGATAGGGAGTGAAGAGGTGGAAGAGCAATGCATGACCGAGATGGTTGACCATGAATGTTTTTTCATAGCCTTCTTCGTTGGTTTCCATGGGGCCGAGGAATCGGGTACCGGCGTTTAGGATCGGGGAGATGATAGGTGGATAGTTCTTTGAACGCCATGATTCTGCGAAGGCGCGGACTTGGGTAAGAGAGGAGAGATCGAGGGGGAGGAAGGCGACGTTCTTTTGGGAGAGTTTGGTGTTGATTTTCTTCGCCGAGGAATTGGGGTCACTGCGTCCGGTGATGATTACCAAATACTTGGGATGTTTTCGGGCGATGTTGAGGGCTGCGTAGTATTATAGGCCGCCAGTTCCACCGGTGAGTAGGACTGTGTTTGTGGAGGACATTGTTGAGGTGGGTTGTAGCCGAGTTCGTCAGGACCGGGCATGGAAAGAAGAAAGAACCAATGGGGGAGAATGGAACCCGGAGTTGGCAGCTGGGATGGAGCGTATATAGTGGCATCATGGCCAAATGTGACTTGCGTTCCATTTGGTAACACCTCAACCTCGGAATTAGGAATTAGAGAATTGCTCCGGCATTGGGACCGCTGACAAAGGGAGCTTGGAAATACATATGAATATGGGATGTGAGGTCAGCGTCGATTCATTGAAGCCATGCTTGTCAGGTCTATGGGGTGCAACGAACGGTGCCGTCCCTCTATCTAATTGGTCTGTCATTGCAGAGGGTGCCGTTCCTCGATTTGATTGGTACAGTATATATTTGCAGGGGGGGCGCGTCAAACCCCTAAGGGGACGGGCCGGTGATGTTATCTAAATGATGATCTGACCCTTGTTGAACGAATCAGAGAGCTAGACTAGACGTTGGATATTTAGGCACGGTCGATCAGCCCTAGATCAAAACACTAAAAAGGTTTAGATCAGAATCACTTCCTCGTGGCACGGACCGGAAAACTCATCCTCCGGCCGATCAATCCTAATCTCTACGCCGATCTCTGGATCACAAATCAATTCCAGCCTTAAGATAACAACCTAAGGTGGTTGATCATCAGACGGCGCCCCACAATCTTATTCCAGCTAGAGTAAGCACGAAGCATGAGGGGGCTCGCGTTAACTCCGTATATCGCGGCGCTTACCCGTTTTGATTCGATTGTCGATCGGCCGCTGATGTCGTTGAATGCCCAGCGTCCTTTCTCCTTTCCACGTACTCCCCGCCAATTGGCCGGTGCGTTGCTGGTGGAATAAATAGTATCCTCACTCCTCCTCACTCTTCGCCCTCGCCCTCAGATCAAGCAAAACACTTTACAACGCCATCCGTCTTTGAGCATCACAATCACAATGGCTTCGTATCTCATCACTGGCGCCTCCAGAGGCTTCGGACTAGCACTCGCCCGCCAACTTGCGTCCTACCCAGCCTCAGACGTCAGCAAAGTCTTTGCAACTGCACGAGGAGATGTCCCCGCGCTAGAGGAGCTCGCCAAAAAGTCGCCTGGTCGAGTCGTTGTTGTTAAACTCGATGTCACCAACGAAGCATCCATAAAGCAAGCAGTAGCCGAAGTCGAAGCAAACTTGAAAGGCAAGGGACTAGATGTCTTGATCAACAATGCTGGAGTATGCCAATACGCTTCCGACGGAGTTAAATCAATGTGAGCTTTTCTTCATCCAAACGTGTCAGGAGATCGATCGGCTAACCGTACTCAGGGATAATCTCGTAGACAGCTTCACCATCAATGTCCTTGGCGTCCACTGGGTGACTAGAGCATTTCTCCCACTTCTGCAGAAGGGCACCCAGAAGAAAGTTGCCAACATGTAAGACGAAAATCCACCCTTGAACCCCTTCTCAGCCCTAACAAGACCAAGTTCAACCACCCTGGGCTCCATTACGCAATCTCGCTCTGTCCATTACCTCCCCGCCCCAGCCTACAAGATCTCTAAAGCAGCCATGAACTCCCTGACCGTCCAGTACGCTCTCGATTACGAAAAGGAAGGCTTTACATTCATGGCACTCTGCCCAGGCGTATGTACCCTTTCCGTTCTCTCTACAACACAGAATACTGAAATTGTTGTTCAGTGGATGAAAACCGATCTGGGCGGCGGCGAGATGGCAGATTTGACCGCGGAGGAGGGCGCTAAGGCTTCATTGGATATTATTTTTAGACCGGGGCAGGAATTGAATGGGCAATTCCCAAAGGTTCTCGTCAAGGGTTGGGAGAAGGCGGAGGGAAATAACCAGTATGATGGGTCTAATTCTGCGTGGTAATGGCTGCGTCTCTGCCTTTCTTATGCCAATCGTATTGTTTCTGTGCTATCGGGCATCGCCTCCGTTTGAACGAATATATATTATATGTGTTTGGGCAAACCCGGCGGCCCCTGACGGTCTCCAGGGCTAAAATTTGCCCCGGAAGCCGCCCTGAGGTGCCAAGCACTCCCTCTATCTAAGCGACTGAGTCTATGAAGTGGGTGGGTGGGACAAAAGCGCGTTTCTGGCTGAATCCTAAGAGATGGAGAAACAGAAAGAGATGATGAAGGAAACAGAAGGAGGAACGGCCTATTTATCCCCTTTTCCCTGCTTAATCTTCTTGTTCTCTAGCGGTCGACATTGATCGAGCCAAGTCGGCTAGCAGTCACCTTCGCTTGCCGATAGTCTTCAGTCAAGCTGAATCTTCTATCGAGCATCGTCTTCGTTTGAACGAATATATATTATATGTGTTTGAGCAGACTCGACGATCTCTGACGATCTTCAGAGCTAAAATTTGCCCCGAAAGTCGCTCTGAGATGTCAAGCACTCTCAAATCTCAGAAATATTGATACGAAGTATTGAGATCGACGAGAGCTGATTCTAATCGACTGATTGAAAGTGACTATCTTTGATGTCTTCTAGAAACATTTAGTATGTAGCTAGAATGAGCTTCAATGTATAAGCAATAACTGTTGAATTTTCATCTTTCTAATAGCTGAATTTCATTCTTTGAAAGCTTTGCTTGATGAGCTGAAATAACAGCATTTCAATGAAAGAAGTGATTCAAATAATGATTTTCTATGCTCAATGTAACTAACGTTCTACGCAGAATCTTGATGACGTGAATTCATGTATATGAATATTCTGAGTCAAACAAAAGCATCAGCAAAGATGCAGAAAACTTTGAAAATAGATTGACGAGTGAGTTTTTAATGCACGCTTCGTCATCAACAACAGTGATGATCAATGTCATCTTATGTTTGAAAGAGTCAATTTTGAAGCTCGATAGAATGAGTTGCAAAAAGTCATTCTGAAAGATAATTGAACTTTTGATTAAATGTCACTGTTTGAAGTCAGATGTTTTATTCAATTGACTTCATGTAAACTTGTTCATATGCAAAAAGTTTACAAACATCAGACAAAATGATGCATATCATGTTGCTTCTTCAATGATAGATTGATCAAATTGACATAGTAATAATAGCAGTAAATTTTGTGTTATAAATTTTTGCTTGCAAGTCTAATTATTGTCTTGAAGTCTTTGAATTTCAACTATGATTTGCTGTAATGTAAAGTGATGAAATGTTTCAATCTTAATATCAGAATATTCAACATTAATATGATGTGATCATAAATTGATGAGATAGATTTTAATGATCTTGACTTTGATCATTTTGTTCTTTAAATTTGTTGATCAGCTGATCAGATTTGAGATTGAAGTTAAATATTTAACTTTAATGATTAAGAAGCAGAACATAAAGTAGCTTCTTTTTACTATATTATAAATATCTTTAATGAACATCACTAAATCTTATCAAAAATATCTGACTGCTGAATGATCAAGAGAAATCTCGCTGTATCAGAAGCTTGATGACTTGCGCTGATTAATTGAAGTGTAGCTGTTATGAACATGCACTTCGAGTTAGTCTAACATAGATCGTGTCAGACTATCATAAACTAGTATAGAGCTGATGTTGACACGCTAGTGATCTAGCGTGTCTTCGTGAGTACAAGATCTTCAACGTGTTGCATCTTCTTTCTTCTTTAGCTTTGAACTTCTAGTTAGAATACACTCATATGATTCGCTTTATGCAGACTCATAACATTAGTTCAAAGCTTATTAATCTTGCTATCAACGTGTAGATGATATAAAAACAAGTTACATAACTCAAATCAGAAGTTGAACTCAGAAATTTTGACAGCAGAATCAGAACTCGAGCTCAGAAAGCTCAATAGAAATCAGAAATTTCGATAGAATCAGAATTAAAGAACACGAATGCATTGCTCTTGACTAACTCTTTATTGAGCTCGTCATCAGAAATCAGAAATTTCAGCAGTACTTGAACTCAGAAAGTTCGATAGAGTAACATCAGAATCTCGATCAGCAATTTTCTACTCATATCATGATGAGAAGCTCAGAATCAGCGAGCATTGCTCATTATGAACTTCAAAATGCTAGAAGAGAATCACTTCTATCACAGAATTGAACAGCATCAGAAGAAGAAGACACGAATGCATTGTCGAATACAGAAGAAGAGAACATGAATGCATTGTTTTTTGATCATGAAATGATCAAGATCAGCATCAGCACTGAATTGAATGCTTGAATAAGCACTCATGAAGCAGATGACATCGTTGTCTTTATCAAGTACATATATCAACAGCACGACATTGAAATCGAGATTCACAATGACATGATTCAGATGTTAGAAAATGTCAACGAGATAAACATCATGTTGAAGATTAAGCAGACGCGTCTGCAGAAAGAAATGAGAAACAAGAATGTGATTATACATCATTTAGAAACTGCATCAAGTCGGTAAAGCACTTTGATCTCTGAAGATTGATCTTCGAAGTCAATCAAGTTATCGAATTCTTCACTGTTTGAAAATTCATCGCAGAATGTAAACAACTGACTGTCATGAATGCAAAATAAGCTGAAGATCAACAAGAATCACTTTTCTACGAAAGAGTTGAAAATAATCTACATTGAAAGTTGAGTCGATGAAAACATGATCAAATACATAGCATCATGAATGAGAAACACGTCTCTGAATTTCTTCTTAGAAGTCGAAGAAGTACTATCAATGATTAATAAGATGTACAACGATCTCAATCATCATCACATGATTCAACGACAGTACTTAAAGCTGTATCAGAACAAGATCTTCTTTCATGAATTTTGAATGAAGTTTCAGAGATTTAATGCAGAACTAGAATACAATAACGAGATTTTACTAGATGATTTTCAGCACAAGATCAGCTCAAATCTTCAACAAGTAACGCTCAATGAATGAATCACAGATTTGAATGAGTTTGTTGACATCTGCATGCAAGTCGATATTAAATTAACTGAATTGAACGCTCAATCAGTCATCAAAGCATCAGCGACTCAAGCTGCTCGCTCTGTCTTTAGCACATCGACTGCTTGATTCACGTCATCAGTTTCTTCATGAAAGAAACTCAGAAGATCAAATCTTGACTCTATTCAGAAAGAGTTGTTTAAGAAAGAACTCTGCTTCAAATGCAAGAAGTCAGAACATAAAGCATATGACTGTTTCAAGATGACTCAAGTGCATGAAATTGTTGCGAATTCAAAAAACAATCTGTCTTCATTAAAGTAATGACTGAGAACAATATACTCATATTTTGTTTCATCAGCATGTCTGATGATTCATTTGATTTCAAGTCGTTCACTGTTGACATCATCTTGAGTAGTCTAGAAAAGATATTCAGATCTCTCGCTTTGATAAATACTGAAATCATTGACATGACTTTCATTGATGAATCTTTGATGTCAAAGCTATGTGAATGCTTTGATATTCAGTCAATATCGCTGTCAAAATCAAAGTTGATTCAATCGTATGATGAAATCTTTGATTGAAAGTCGATTACATACGTTCTGTATACATCAATCATGATACAAGAACACAAGAATGAAATGATGTTTCTATTGATAACTTGTTTAGAACAGCACAAGATAATCATTAAAAATCTTTGATTGAAAAGAAATCAAATTTTGATAAACTCTGCAAATGATTGATTAATATTCTCATTGAATATTTGAACATCGAAATCTGTCGTTTCAAAAGTAAGCAGTCAACCAGCATTTCACAGATTTGAATCAAGCGAGATCTGCAAAATGAAACGAAAGAACTTGAACTTGATGATTACATCGACAATCATCTTGAAGCGATTTACGAATCAGAAACTAGTGAATCAGTTCATTGAATCTGTTCAATTCATTGAACCTGTATTCATATGAAAGCAAAGCACTCAATTTAATCTCGATCAACTTCATCTCTTTCAGTCAACTGAGAAAAAGAAGTTCGTCAATATTGTCATGATCGAAGTCGCTGTGTATTGAACTTTAGTCAAGAATAAAAAGATCAAGATTTTCTTCTTGATCATTAGTGAAATCAACAAAGCGCTTAGCTCAGTCGAAGATTTCGCGAAACTGAATGAAATGATCTTTGTCATGTCATTAGATGAACTGAAGAAGAAGCTTTCAATAGTTTATCACGACTTTCTGAATGTTTTTGATAGAGAAAAGACAACGCAGTTGCTCTCTCATCGATCATACGATCATAAGATTGAATTAGAAGATGAAAGTTAACTCTTTAGAAGTCGATTGTATTTCATGTCGAGCTACAAGTTGCAGAAGATCAAGAAGTATCTAGAAGAAAACTTAAAGAAGAAGTTTATTACACTCAGCAAAGCTCTCTTCGCTTCGTTAATACTATTTGTTGAAAAGAAAGATGACAGTCTTCGCTTTTGCATAAACTATCGAAAACTGAATGCTCTGATCAAAAGAGATCGTTACTCAATATTCTTGATAGACGAAGTAACAGCTTGAATTCAAGGCAGTAAGTATCTGACTTGACTCGACATTATCGTCATGTTCAATAAACTGCGCATGAGTTCAGAAAGCGAGAATTTAACTACTTTTGTTACTTTCTTCAATGTTTACAAGTATAGAGTAATGCTTTTTAAATTGATCAATGAATTCGCGTTCTTTCAGCACTATATCAATGATGTATTGTTTGACTGTCTGCACAAGTTTTGTTAAACATACTTGAATGATATTCTCATTTATAGTAAGATCTTGAAAGAACATAGAACTCATGTGAAAGAAGTGCTAGACAAGCTTCGTGAAGCTGATCTGCAGATAGACATTGACAAGTGCGAATTTGAGATTCAGAAAATCTCGTTTCTTGAACTATTGATATTCATCAATGATCTGCGAATGAACTCTTGAAAAGTAGATGTGATTCGAAACTGAAAAGTGCTGCGATCATTGACTCATGTGCAGATCTTCATTGACTTCTGCAATTTCTATTGACGATTCATAAAGAACTTCTCAAAAATCATTTAACTCATGATAAAGCTGACTTGAAAAGATCATCTCTTTGAATGAACAGAGATCTGTCAGATGATCTTTGAAGAACTAAAGTAACAGATGATGACAGCTCTCATTCTGAAGCATTTTGACTTGATCAGAAAAGTTATTCTGAAAATGAACTTCTCAAACTATGTGAACGACGAAGTATTGTCTCAATATGATGATGAAGACATTTTACATTCAATGATCTTTTATAGTAAGAACATAATTCTTGCGAAATGCAACTACGAGATCTATGACAAAGAACTGCTGATTATTATTCGCTGTTTGAAACATTGACGTTTCGAATTGAAATGTATGAATATTTCGATCAAGATCTTCATCAATCATCTGAATTTGAAGTACTTCATGATCATCAAAAAACTGATCAGATAACAAGTTAAATGAACTGAGAAGTTATCTGAACATAACTTCAAGATCATTTATCAGTCGAAAAAACAAAATCTGAAAGTCAACGTGCTGATCAGAATGTCAGACGTCAAGTCAGTTGAAGCAAACGATGATCGAAAGTTATATCAGCATCAGATGCTATTGTCAGAAGATAAATTTAAACTACAGTCAATAGAAGCTGATCAAGAAGATGATCAGAAAGCTGATCAAGATCTGATTCAGATCTTACTCAGATCTGACTCAGATTCAAAGCAAGAATTGAACGTTAACGAAGATTCAATCGAAGAGATGATTTCTATTTAGAATCAAATTATAGTTGAAAATCAAACGAATCAACTGTGCTTCAATATTCAAATAATCATGAAACAGAACAGAAGAACTTGTCAAGATATTGATTTAGATAATTGCAAAGTACTTGATGAAGTACTCTGAAAAGATGATAAACTATGAATTTCTCAGTCAATGATCACTTGATTGATAAGAAAAGCACATGATCTTTTAATCAATGATCATTCTGACATGAATTGAACGTTGAACTTGCTGAGAAGATCATATTGCTGATCAAAGATGAGAATGATGATCAAGCGCTACATTCAAAACTGTTACGTTTGTCGTAGATCAAAAGCATTGAGAGATCGAATCAATGAATTGCTGAAGTCATTGCTCATACTTGAACAGCGATGACAGAACATATCATTAGACTTCATTATCGATCTATCAGAAAGTGATGAAAACAACGCGATTCTGACAGTCATAGATCAATTGTTCAAGAAACGACATTATATATCATGTTGATCAGATGACGAAGAAATCTTTGCAGAACAAATAGTCAAGCTACTGTTGATATGAGTCTTCAGAACTCATGAACTATCAAGATTAATAGTGTTTGATCGTGATTCACAATTCATATCGATTGTTTGAAAGTCTTTATGTCTGAGACTCAGCATCAAGATGAAACTATTCACAGACTATCATTTGCAGATTGATGATCAAACAGAAAGAGCGAATCAGAATGTGAAATGATATCTACGAAGCTATTGCTTATATATGCAAGATGATTGATTCATCTGATTATCTATGATTGAATTCGTTGATAACAATGCTATTTCATCGTCAATTGAACAGTCAGCGTTCTTTCTGAATAAGAGCTTTCACTCTCGTATGAGCTTCGATTTGAATTCAACTGAATATGAGATCATTCGAACTAGAATCAAAGTGAGCAAAGCGAAGAATATATTTGAACACATGAAATGATCATTAGCATTGATCAAGCAAGCATTAACAAGAGTCAGAGTCACAATGAAGAAACAGACTGACAAGCATCGAAAAGAAATAATTTACAAGATAGATGACATGATGTTTCTGAACTCAAGAAACATCATGATCTCAAGATCATCAAAGAAACTAAACGATAAAATGCTAGAACTCTTCAAGATTCTGATCGAGATCGAACATGCATATCGACTGAAACTGTCATTGACTATGAAGATTCATTCGAAGTTTGCATTAAATCTGCTGCAACTAGATTTAAAGAACACTCTAGAAGAACAACGAAATGAGTCGTTTGATTCTATATTGATTGAAGATGAAGATGAATGAAAAGTGAAGAACATATTGAACTCTAGACACTATGAACGAAGCAAACGACTATAATATCATGTCAATTGAAAAGAATACGACGTTGATTTACATTGATACAACGTTGATGAAAGTGAATTTGAAGACTGCTTGAAAGTCATCAATGACTTTCATGAACGTTATTTGAACAAGTCAAGATAGAAACTGACTCAAGAAAGATTAACTGAACTGCAGCAATGAGAACATTGCTAGATGAAGAGAAGAAGTAATGTTATGAACATGCACTTCAAATTAGTCTAACATAAATTGTGTCAGACTATCATAGACTAGTATAAAGCTGATGTTGACACGCTAGTGATTTAGCGTGTCTTCGTGAGTACAAGATCTTCGACGTGTTGCATCTTCTTTCTTCTTTAGCTTTGAACTTCTAGTTAGAATACACTTATATGATTCGCTTTATGCAGACTCATAACAGTAGCTAGTTAAGAAAACTCGTTAGCAATAGTATTGAACTTCACTCAAGAAAGCAAATCAGCTAAACGATTTTCATGAGTTGAAATTCACAGAGCATGTATGCAGATATCATGCATAATCATCAACAAGATTATTCATTGCAGATGCAGCATTGTTTCTTCGCGCATGAAGATTTTGTTTATGTCGATGACAACAGCTACGTTGTCATCATATATAGTGAGATTGCATCTTGCAAAAATGAGAAGTCATGCTGTCAAAGCTTGAAACATTGTTATCATTTCTTTGACATTGATATACTTGTCACTCAAGTGTGTATTAAATTGATTAGAAAATGTTTAACTAGCAGCTGATGATAAATTAAAATGATGCAGATAGTAATCTTTCATGTTGTGCAGATCTGAAGTGTTGATTCTGTTAAAGACCTGCCTAGAGCGAGTCAGATAGAGATGTCATTTAACTAGAAGATAAATGCTAAGAAAGAAAGGTAGCTACGAGAAAGAAGCTGGCTACATATGTGTGTTTCTCAGCCGACGCTAGGCCCAATAGGAACTAGTCAAGGTGACGAAGCGAGAATAGATCTGATAAGGCTAGAAGGCTGAGTCTGACAAGGCTAGAATCGTGACATTATTCTTCTTCTTCGACGATTCATGTTCGCATGAATGTATTTCCTGTTCGACTCGATTGATTGTTCAATCATGATTTCACAGACTCAGGTCTGTTAAATCGTGATTGATTGAATTGTCGATTAGCGCGATTTGTTCGAGTATTGAATATGAAAATCGTCAACGATCTTCTGAGCGTTCATAAATTCGTCGTCATCAGCGTTGTATCAATTGAGATC
>JAABUV010001954.1_pt1 | contig 28945 bp, 33 predicted proteins | sample 5559971 | NCBI WGS metagenome assembly JAABUV01 (sample SAMN10711881, study PRJNA513362) | rock metagenome | isolation source: Antarctica rocks | place: Antarctica: Victoria Land, Knobhead nord | collected 2015-12-19
ACATAACGTACCTACCGTGGGTTGGATACATGCAGCTACAAACAGGGCAGGTCCTGCATCATGAGTATGGCAGGTCATCAAGACCCCCTCTTCTGGCAAAGCCAATCCGTTGTTGCGCCTACCCAACTGGCAACGGTACCCCGTTGGCCTCTTGCGGGCAGTCCCGATCCAGATGATGCCGAACAATGGCTTGCAGGTACGGTACACAGCTGTCCGAATGACAGCTACCTTACCCTCGTTTCTGCAGAGCTAGAGTAACTGCCGACGCATGGCTACGTCAGGTACCAAAGTAGATACCACAACTCCATTTGCGCCGACAGCCACCAACGGCTTTCTTTGATCGAACCGAGTTCGTCGAGACTGCGCGCTGTCATGTACTAACGGGTATCATCTCTCATGCCAAGCGCTTCCTAAATTCAGTACCTGCACATGCACAACCTAGGGCGTTTACTACGAAAGTATGAGTGTTCCATGAAGCTATGCCGTATTGAGCTGTCAGTGAATTAGATGTCTTCAGCCAAATGTGACCCCTGGTAATAAGAGCGGAGTATGCTGCTTTCGACCGTATTGACCGCCAAACATCAACCCGGTCGACACGCTTAGGCCGAACGGTCCTAGCTGGGCGGCCACATCACGGCATCTGACGCATCTGTTTGGCTACTGTAATGTACTCAAGAGAGCTTGATGCAGGGACACGACAGCGAAACATATATGCGCTAATATGGGATAGGTTGGCGAAGCAGTGCAATACCACTGCTTCTTGTTGAAATAAGACCGAATTAGAAGGTTTTGCAGCATATGTAGAATGTGTGTTTGGTTATACGAGTAATTCTATGAAGGCTCGAAGCTTCGGTTATCTACAGTGCGTCATGTGACCTCGACAGGTCTGAGCATAACTCCCGTTTCAACACTGCTACTACTGATGCTTCTGATAATATAGATATTCTGTCTCGTTGCCATACTGTTGGAAATAAATATCGTTGTATTCGAAAGTCTAGTTCAGTTTTCGAATTTTAGCGAATTTGGCGGGGAAAACCCACAAATCAGCCTCAAATTTGGTGCAAATAGAGCAAATACCTAGATATCATCCCCACATTCCCAAAACACCTTCAAGCTTCATTTTTGAAGCTATACAAATCTCAGTCTTACACGGGAGCAATCCTAAATAGTCAGAATGCCTCTCAGACGTATCGAACACAAAGAAGCTTCCTTCAAGACTCTGCTTCATCTAGATGCACTCAAGACTTCTAAGACACGCAAAATCGTTTTCGTATCTAAGAATTCTATCATACTTTCTTCAGAGACAGAGATCTTCTCACTCTCAACGCTTTCAGATGTAGAAGATCTTTCTTTGCTCAGACTTAATCTCTTCAAGACTTTTCAGCTTAATCTCTTCAAGATTTCTCAGATATTTCAAGCTGTTAATGTAAATGCACTCATCTTGAGCGAGCTTGTGATCTTTGTCACTAAGACTGCTGCTACTCTTGTCACTTAAAAAGCATGTGTATCATCATTAATGTTATCATCAATGAAGCTTGATTGATTTGAAGATGAGAATGAGAATGAGAAAAATCTAAATGATAATTAATTTAAGACTCAAGCAGCTTTAAAACAATTCACGAAGTTCATTGCATTAATGAAAAGACAAGAATCAATGAAGTCAAAGTCATTACTATCATTAAAATCATTCAGATCATTTATGAACATGACAATCAAGTATAAAATCATTTTCATCATTAATGATGTTTTGCAAATTACTATAAATGATAAAAATGATGTCAATCTTCAAGATTTGCATCAAAAGCAAATGCATAAATGCTTTAAACATGTTAATTTCATCAATTTAAAGTGTGTATTAATATTTATAAAAATCATCATTATTTAATATTTAATAAAGAAAAATGAGTAAATGACTTTGACATTGCATGATTTTTGAAAGAGAGTAACTTTAAACATTCAACAGAAGTACTTAATAAATAAAAAGAATGTAAACATTAATTTAAAACTCATTTTTAATCATAATAAAATTGATATTATATTTTCAATGTTTATAATTAAGCTTTGAATGACGAAAATATCATTTATTTAAACAGTGAAGTTAAAGAAGAAAATTAATGAGCATGATAATAATAATAATAATAAATTCATACATTCTTGTAACATTGATTAGATTGACTCATGAGAAACTTTATGCTATGTGTGTCGAGTGAACAAAACTCTTTGAGATAGAAAATCACTCGCTATTTATACGACTGCTTCATGCAGTCGAAACAACAAGATTAAGACTATGTATCAAATTTGTTCATGTTGATTGCACGTTAAAGAATGAGTGTTCTAGTTACTTTAAATTGCTTTAGAAGCTTCATTTTCATCATCATTCTTGCTGCTGCTTTGAGATCTTTTGTGATTGCAACGATTATTTGATAGTTCAAGAAATCAACGTCACGTAGCATTCTTGATTGCAGATATGTTCAGTTCGAGCAATGCATGAGTACATGCTTCGCTGTCTGATGACTTCGTTCGCATTTGCATCGCGAGCTATTCATGCTTGAAATGTTTCTCAAGTGCAAATAAATGTTAAGATTTATGCGTTTGATTTTGATGTAAGTTGCAAGAGTGCTTTCAATCTTCTGAAAATCATCATGCATCTTTATCATCTTGTTGAATAAATGAAATCTTTGTGCTGAAATTGCATTAATGTTTGCAATGCATTTCTTGTATTTTTCTCATCATTGCTTTCATTAATCTTTATGATATAGTGCTATTGCGATGCTATCACTTATTGAAATCATCATAAAGAAATTGAATCATCTGCATTTAGACTGCATTTTTGCATCTTTTTGAATAAATGTGTTCAGAAGCATTACTTTCTTGATGATAGAAAAGTAAGAAATGAGATGATTAATTCTCATCAGTTGAGCGCATATGAGTTTGCATGCTCATTTAATCTCTTGCGTTCTGTTGTCAACTCAACTGCGTAATGTGACTTTATTCTGCAGCATGTTCAGATGAACATACAGCGAACTTATATACATTTCGATCTTTAACGTTTCAATGCTTACTCTTTTAAATGCTTTTGCAACGTGATGTAAAATCTGATTTTACAAAGTTTCTAGTTTGCATTTCTTGTTTGATAATTTTTTCTTCTTGTCACGCTGATGTTAAACTGATGCTTTGAATGCAATTTCTGATCTCATTACAGTTAAGTACATTTGTTTCGCTTTTGTGAAGATTGTCTCTCATGTGAAGATTTCTAAATGACTAAGTGCAAGCATTCTTGCGACGTGACTCACTTCTATCTGTTGAAAATGCGCACTTCATTGCAATTTCATGTTCAGTTACATTTTTAAAACTCACACGTCTGACTTTAACTTAATCATTGAACTTTCTATTTGTATACTAGTCATCATGTCAAATTTTCTTGATTTTCTAGTGAAATGTGTGAGCTCATATTTTTCTGATGCAAACGTTGCGTCATGAATTCAAGCTCACTTCATGCAAATGTTGTATATCTTGCTCAGTGTTTTGCAAATTTCTTCAATGAATCTATTATAAATTAGAATGTTGATGTCATTTATGAAGTTAAGTACTTTGATTTTGATTCTCAATGCTTTGCATTTTTCAATTAAACTTACGTTGAAAAATAGAAAAAGAATCGATGAAATGAGAGAATCTTGAAATATGTCTGCATTAATCTCGCGCATAATGCTCATTTGCTCATTGAATATCAATGATGTCTCTCTGTTCTTTAGAAAGCTGCGTGCTCATTCAACTATGTAACTTGATGTTCTTTTCATTTTCAGTGTATACAGCAGTCTGATGTGCAAGACTCAATCAAATGCTTCAATGATGTTTAAACTTAGCATGAAGATCACGTACTTGATTTCACAGTTTCACATGATGTGAACTTGATCTACTAGTAGATTTAATGTTGAGATCATGAATCATTTACATTTCATTCTCATTTGAGCATTTGAAAGCATGTGATGAGTTTCAGCTATGTCATTCAATCTTTTGATCATAATTGATTCTAAAGCTTTGCTCATGATATTAAGCAGAGCGATGAGTCAATATGTTTTCAAATCAATATAGTTGTTTTTTTCTTGATTTACATAGCACTATTGTTTGAGTCTTTTTGAACTGCTTCAAGTGATATTTATGTATCATACATGCTGTTATGACTCTAGCCTTCGTCTATTCTTTCTAGTCTTCGTCTTGATTTCATTCTAATCGAGTCTAGTGAGCATTTAAGCTAAAGATGATGTCATTGAAACTCTGCATCATATGTGTAAGATCTCAACTCAATCGAGTCTAGCACAGAGCTGAGAAACACACATATAAGAATCGAGTTCTTTTCTGTAAATACTTTTCTTTCTTAGCATTTATCTATTAGTTATATTACATTCATATGACTCGCTCTATGCCGATCTTTAACATTAGATAAATGCTCATCAACTACTTTGCTATCAACGTGTAGATGATACGAAATAATCTACTTCGTTCATTCAGAAATTCGCAAGAAATTCTTCGAATATTGTACTTATTTGTTTATCAGAAAATTCACAAGAACTTCTTTGAATTACATTTATCAAATTTATCACAATCTATCTATCTTTATCTTCAATTTCTCATCATGATACACGACTTTGAATCAGTTGAATTTCGAACGACTCGTTTGCTTAAAAGCACTGCAAATAGACGAGTTTTTCTTCTTTCTTTCGATGTCTCAGCTGAATCTCAGAATGTCGCGATCTCATGAAACATCAAGATCAAAGAACAACTTCATCAGTGAGCTATTGATCACTCGAACAAGATCATCAAGATGTTAAATGAACTAAGAGATCAACGAAACATGACTTTGAAATGCAATGAGCACTGAATCATTCTACAAATCAAACATATCAAGAGATTGAAACAGCTAGAGATCAATTGCACGTCAATGAACACTCTAAAAGAAATAAACACTCGACTACGAGAGAAGATGTTGAGTCTCAAAGATAGACTCAAAGAAGTACAGCGTTCAACAAATCAGTCTCGATCTCAACAGTTTACTGAGTCTCGATCTACTACAAATCATTTATCTCAACTAGATATTGAGTTGCATGCTTCTATTGAGAATCATACTTGACGAGAGATATCTACTAAGTTCATCTCATTCGAAAATTAACATCATCGATTCTACAAATTTTCAAACTCATTTATATTCACTGATGAAGATGAATCGACTTGAAAAGACTGAAGAAACAAGATGAATGACAAGTTGATTATCAATGTCGATCAATTCAATGATGAGACTATCTGTATTGTTTACATGATGTCTAAACTAGAAAATGACGTTGCAAAGCACATCTTCGCTCAACGTTGTTTTGATTCTTCGAATTCATTCACTTCAATCTACAAGTTATTTGATCATTTGAAAGAAATGTACAATGAACTGAATAAGAATCGAAAGTCTCGACGTGAATACAACGCTCTGAAACAAGCAGACAAGTCTTTCAACGTCTTCTACTTTGACTTTATGAAGCTATTCAGCTATCTCGATTATGATAATCACACTCTGATGAATGATCTTCAGAATAAAATCAACAATCGCTTGCAGAACGCTCTATCAGTCTGTTCAGAGAATTTTACTTCGCTTTCTCGTCTAAAGAAATTTCTTCAAGATGTGAATAATAAACAGCAAGTCAACTATCAGCTACGCAGCGAACGTCGCACTGTCATCGTCAAAGTCACTGTCGTATCTGACAAACGCGCTATTCTCTTGTCAGCAGTGATGACTTCGATAATGAATTATGTTAAATCGATCATCTCTTCTATTTCTGAATCAGCGAAATCGTTTATCATCTGCTACATCTGTAAAATCTCAAGTCACTTGTTCAAGAATTGCTCTCAGAACAAGATCAACACTTCAACTTCTCAAGCTTTCATCTCTCGTCTACATGAGATCGTCATTTCAAAGAATAAATAGAATGAGAAAATGTCTTTCAAGAATAGCAAGACAAAAAACTAGAGACTTTCATTAAAGACGCGATGAAAGATGTGTTAATTTCTTCAACAATGAGCATGTCAAATGATTCTTTTGCTTCTGAATCTTTGACTACTGAAGATGTACTTTCTAGCAATGAAATTAGTTACTCATTGAAGTCATTAATTGACATCAAAGCTGCTGACTATTTATTCATTGATGAAGTGATCGCGCAGATTGTTTGTGATCAGTTGCAAATCGAGTCTCTGACTTTGATCAAAGCGAAGTCAATTCAAGAATTCGATGATCATTATGTTAAGAAACTTATTACTCATGTCATCTATTTGAATCTGACTGTTCAAAATCATACGATTGACACAACTTCTATGTTGATCACTCGATTAAATCAACATCAAATGATTCTCGAAAAAACATGAATGAACAAAATCAATCTAGTAATTGATATGTGAATTGATTTTCTTCGATTTTCGAATTTCAACCCTACTAGTCAGAAATCGATTGCTTTACTCTCAAGCAATAAATCAATCACGAAACGAAAGAGCTTGACTTCTACTCATATACTGAAGAGATCTTTCACTTTCATTACATCTCAATTCAGTCAAAACAAGAAGTTCATTGAACAGTCAAAACAGCGTGACGCGACTTTGACTAGCGTCAATTCTAAATCAACGTTCAGTCTGAAATCATTCTCTTTCAGTTCAATGAACATAGCAATGATAGAAACAGCGACATATAAAATGTTAGTCAAACGTTCAGATGTCAAGATCTTTGCTGTTATCATCTTGAAAATCGATTGACTCATAATTACAGTTGAAAACAAGTCTGAAGAAGTGAATCTGTATGAGTTTTTTCATGCTGAAGCTCTTGAGCAAGTCAAGATCAAGCTTCTCTCTGAATATCACAACTATCTAGACATCTTTGATCAAGCAATGATCAATCAGCTATCATTGCATCGTTTCTATGATCACAAAATTAAGTTGATCGATGAAGAAATGCTTTCTTGAAGCAGATTATATTAGATGTTCAATCACAAGCTTCAGAAGATAAAGAAATATCTGATCAATCATCTAAACAAAGAATTCATTTTCTTCAGCTTCACATCATACGTCTCGCTCATCTTGTTCATCAAAAAGAAAGACGAAAGTCTGCGTTTCTGCGTTGATTACAGAAAGCTCAATGCTTTGATCAAATGAAATCATTATTCTTTGTCATTGATAGACGAGACTCTCACTCATATACAAGAAAGCAAGTATCTGACTCGATTGAATATCATTGTCACGTTCAATAAACTACGTATGCACTCAGATAGCAAGAATTTGACTATCTTTATTATTTTCTTTGACTCATATAAATATCATGTAATGCTTTTTAAATTAACAAATAAATCAACGTTTTATCAACATTATATGAACGATGTGTTGTTTGAATATCTACATCAGTTTTGTCAGATCTATCTAGATGACATTATCATCTACAGCAAAATCTTGAAGAAACATAAACGACATGTACGATTGATCTTGAATAAACTACGAGAAGCTGATCTACAGATAGACATCAACAAGTGCAAGTTTCTGTGAGTAGCTCGAGAAACGCGCAGTCACACTAGAGAATATGCACGTAGATAATACGATCAAATTTGATAGTAGCTTAGTAATATTTATTCGTATAAAAAGTTAACACTAGACTATGAAATACAGAAGTGAATTCTTCTCTATATACTCAGAAGACTAAGCTCAAGCATCATTGATGAGACAAGCAAGATTACATGTGACTCATGTGAGATTTCTCGAAGATTGTATGTGACTTGAACTCTTATTATCAATGAAACATCAAGAATTGTATGTGACTTGAATTCTTGATAAGCTCAGAGACTCTGAGAATCGACGATAGAGATTCTCATAGACTCAGATTCTCGTCTGAGAAATCAATGATAGCGTTGAAGAATAGTTCTTGTGTCTGTTCTTTATTCTTTGAAGAGCTCTGATTCTCATAGATCTGAATTCTGACAATTATTTTTTCTTTTAATAACAACGTTCTCGTTGTTGAATTGTGAACGATCGTAAGCAGAAGAGCGATGACGTCATGCAATGTATGACATCAGAGCTCGCTGTGCATAATTGTGTTCTTGAGATTCTCTTTCAATAGCGCGTGAGCATTGTTTTATTCTTCAAGTTGTAAGCATTGAGTTTTTAGAGAATTGACAGTAACATTCGTGTCTATTCTCTTGATTCTCATAGATCTAGATTCTGACAATAGCATATTCTTTAACTTTTGATTCTTGTAAACGTAGATTGAGCATTCTTTGCAACTCATGTAGATCTCTAGATGATCAGCAGTAGCATTCATGCTCATTCTCTGATTCTTGTAGATCTGAATTCTGACAATTATCTCGTTGTTTCATTATATTTTGACTGTCGCTTTGCAGACATTTTATGTAGTTATGCAGTGTGTTGTCACAATCTCGACGCTTTCTTTCATTAGCACATTTACGTCAACTAAACTTGAATTCTCATGATGACAATTGTAACAAGAATCGAGATTTGCTCAATTTGAAGTTTTTCTTCTATAAACGATACTCGATAGTAGAAGCAGACAACGAGCAGAAGATAGTATCAGATAGTAGAAGTAAACAGTGAACAAAAGAGCGATGCTTCTGTTGTATGTTGTGACTAGCGCAAGAGTGATGATCGTTGATGTTTATGTTTATTTATTGTGAAGTAATGAATTTTTATCAACTCATCTCTTTTATCTTCTGCGTGATCTTCAGCTTTCTTTCTTCTTCAACTTTCGTTCTTGCATTCAATTTTCATCACGTTATTTTACTTAATCTTTTATTCATTCTGTAGAGTAGTTCTGTATGATTTCTTTGAGTATCATGATCATAGTGAGTATGAATCAGCTTCTTGATTTGATGATGATGAGCTGATGATATCTTGAATGAAGATGAAGAAGTCTAAAAGAAGTGAGCAACGCAGTTCTTCGTCATATCTCTTTCTTAAAACATGAAACGTGCTCGCATCACATCTGCTTGCTTTCTTTGTTATTGATTCTTCATTTCACGTCAGCGCGCTCGCTGTGTTTGCTGCTTGCATTCAATTCTCTCATTCTCACATCATCTTTGATCAAAGATTTGTCTCTCTTTCTCTCTACATGAAAAATCTCACGTCATCAACTCAGCATCATAAAACAGCTCTGAATGTGTACAGCAAAGAGATTGTGATACAACTCTTGAATAAATGTAAAAAGTGCATGAAAAGAAATGTAAACTGCGTAAAAATAAAGTTTTCTATTGAAAAGAATTTCAAGAAATGTGCACTATGCGTCATTATCAAGACAAATTGCAAGTATGAATCATAAGTATAATTTTCAGTTTTCAGTAGCTTCAAGATGTGAAAATTCAATGATTAATTAATGCTTTTTAGAGCATTCAAGAGCAACTTGATGCTCATTTCTGTCAGCTTTGTTCTCTCTTCATCTGATTCAAGCACTTCTCTGTCTTGCTTAAACTCTTCTCATGTTGAGATTATGTTTGATCTTGAGTTTGATCTCGTCAATTCTGTCTCTTCATCACTTCGCTTAAGCTTTCTTTCTTCTCAATCTTACGCAAGTCTCTTTTTGTTCTTTGTTGCATCTGATTCTAAGTTTGTGATCAAGAAGATGATGATCGTCTTTTGCGATCTCTCTCTTAACTCAGCTCAAAGTCAAATGTTTCTTGAATTTGAAGAGTATATTGAGAAGAAGCTGTGTTTTCTCGTTCTTGATATCAAGATAAATAAAAATGACATTGATGAAATGAAGAAGAATGTTGAAGATGCAACTATCAATTGCAGAGAGATGCAAGAGCAAATGACAATACAAGAGACTTGAATTAATGATTTGCTGTGTTGAATTGCAAGACAGAACAAGATCATTGAAGATCTGTGAAAGCAAATTGAGAACTATGACAATCTTTGACTCATCTTGATCGCTCAGACTCAGAGTGCTCTGACTCTTCTTGCGATGCATTCGAAAGATCAGAATGTCTCTGTCGTAATCAAAACATGCTCTTCTGTGATGTCATCTTCATTCTTGTTCTCTTCATTCTCTTATGTCTCTCTGTTCTTGCTCTCGTCTGATTCATTTCTGTCGATGACTTCTTCTCTTCTTTCATCTTCAACGTTGATCACGCAGTCTATCATCGAAGAGATGAAGAACACTTCGCTCTCGTCTGATTCATTCTCATCGATGACTTTTTCTCTTTTTTCATCTTTGACGTTGATCACGTAATCTATCATCGAAGAGATGAAGAATGCAGTGAGCTTTAATATTAGCTTCTTATTTCATTCATTCTGTTAATACAATAGCTTGTGCATGTTTTGTGCTGTCTGACTAATAGTTGCAAGAGTTTACTTTCATTAACTTTCAAATTTTCAAGAAAGTGGAAACTGAATGATACACATATCATATGAAACTCGTGAGCTATTCATATATTAATTTCTGCATTTGCTAACGACTTTTTTAGACTGATGAGTCGAGTATTGACGAGAATGATTGAGCGAGAAAGTCTTGTTTTTCTTTTCTTTTTTTCTTTCTAATGATAGCTAGATAACTATCAATCTTTTTACTTCATTTTATGCATACTCATAATCTTTCATGATGATGTTAATGACTTACTTTCGAGCTTGATGAAATGTCTGCAATGAAAGAATCTCAATAAAGTCTTGCAATTATCAAGACAGTTTGATAATTCTCAGATATTTTCTGAAGCTTCAAAGTTCTTTCAGTTAAGCAGATATTGCAACTGATCATTCTGTATGCAACTATTCAGTATGTTGTCGATCTTTCAGCTATCATGTATTTCTTTCTCTAGCTCAAAATCTTTCACGAGCGACTCATTCGTTTTTTTCTCTCTCGAGCAGAAAGATTCTAGCAAGCTGACATTGAATATCAAATGTATGCGCATCTTTGAAGACAGTTCAAGATGATAGACTTGTCTGCTCAGATGCTTCAGAATTCTATATGATTTGTATCTTTTGACTTCAAGTTTCTTGAAAGACTTCTTGATTCAAATGTTCTTGACATTCAATCACATCAACTGATCAACAAGATATGTTTTAGTTGAGTGTTTTTTATCATGCTGAATCATGTAGTTGACGTTTGTCTCTGCGAGTCTGTAGCGAAGATTCTCGTGCAGTCTTTTCATTCTCGTTGCGTAGTTCGTGACTGACTTTGATTTCTTTGAATGATTCTTGATGCTGAACTTCATTCTCGAGTGTCTTTCTGTGACTGCAAAGAATGATGTTAACGATGTTGTGATGTGAACGCTGTTATTGTAGAAGAACTTAATCATGACAAGAAGATGAACTCAATCGTTTTGAACATCATTGCAGTACGCTTGAAGATAAGTCTCAAAAGTTTGATTCTGTCTTTTGATTTGATCATCAATGCAAGAATAAAACGCAATGCTAAGTTTTTGCTTGATCAGAAGATGATAGCACAGTAACGTTCAAAAGTGTGATGTAAATATGAAATCTCTGTCAAAAACTATATCATTAGAAGTCTCGTGATATCAAACTACTTTGTCAAGAAAGAGATCAATCAAATTAAAAGCAGTCATTGTCTTTTAAGTAGAAATGTAGTGCATCATCTTGAAAAGACAATTGACTACAATCATAATGCTGTCATAGAAAACATCTGAAACGCTTGTGCTGTCAGAAAGATCAATGATGAAGTTCATGATGATGCTTCTTCATATTCTTCAAAAAATGAGCAAACTATTCAAAAGTTCTCAGATTCTGTGACATAGTGTCTTATGTTGCTGACATGATTTACAGATTCTGCAGTATTTCTTAATGTTCTTATTTATGAATGATCAGTTGAAGATTCATCGAACAAGCTTTAGACATCATCAAGAGTCGAGATGTTTTGCAAGAGAGTTGTCATGATGTCATCTCATAATTTCTGCTTTAAATTCGTTTTATGCAGAAACATAAATAAATTCTTGAAATATCATGATATCGTCTGTGATTTTCTTTGATCAGTTGATCATGAAGACGCTGAAGTCAATCTCAGTATCATGCGTGCTTGAGTTTTTCTTTTTCATTAATTCTTGTACTGTGATGACGAGATGATTCATTTTCTGCTGTTTGCAAATCAGTCGAGTCAGACTCTTGAAAGAGTAGCTTGCAAAGTCAATAAAGCTTGAGATCAGAACATCATTTTGTATCGACGAATTGAAGCATTTATGAATTTTCATAGACTTTAAGACTGCATCATCTGTCTCATCTGAATCATTCTGAATCGCAATGAAATGATTCTCTGATGCATTCACTTTCTCTCTTGTGAATAAAGCTTTCTTCATTTCTTCAGCAGAACGACGCATAGTTGAATCTCTGTTCTGACTCATGATCAAACATTCGCTTTTCTCAGCAAAACGACGCATGATCGAAACTCTGCTCTGATTCAGAATCAAACATTCGCTCTTTTCGACAGAACAACGCATAGTTGAATCTCTGCTCTGACTCATGATCAAACATTCGCTTTTCTCGACAGAACGACGCATAGTCAAAACTTTGCTCTGACTCATGATTAAACATTCGCTCTTTTCGACAGAATGATGCATAGTCGAATCTCTGCTTTGATTCATGATTAAACATTCGCTCTTCTTGACAAAATGATGCATAGTCGAAACTCTGCTCTGACTCATGATCAAACATTTGCTTTTGTCAGCGAAATGACACATAGTCGAATCTTTGCTCTGACTCATGATCAAATATTCGCTTTCGTCAGCGAGATGACACATAGTCGAACTTTCACTTTGACTCATGATCAAACATTCGCTTTCTTTAGCAGAATGACATGTGATCGAATCTCTGCTTTGACTCATGATCAAACATTCACTTTCTTCAGCAGAAGAATTTGCTCTTCTGCATTTTCATTTCATCTGAATGACATCTCTCTCAGTCTCAACAATAATGATAGATGTTGACTCGATGTTCTTGCAAAGACAGACATTTTCTTTAATCTCAGCAATAGTAATAAACGTTGACTCAATGTTCTTGCAAAAACAAATGTCTTTTCTAATCTCAGCGACAGTAGTAGATTTTGACTCAATGTTCTTGCGAAAGTTGATATCTTCTCTAGTTTCAACGATAGTAGTAGATCTTGACTTAATATTCTTGCGAAGACAAATGTTCTTCTGACGAGAAATAATAATGTTTTGAAATCATCATTGAGACTTCTCATCAGCAGTTGAGAGTTTCTTCAAAATCTGAGAAACTTCTCTGATTCTTCTTGCGAACGTTGATAAGTTGATGATCTTTTCGAATGATTTGATGACTATTTTCTCATGATTCTTGATGCTCAAAGTCTTGAACTGTTGAGTGAAGACAACGAGCGTTGACGCTGATTGATTTAAGAAATTCTTCAAGAGTTCTCTCATGTATGTTAGATCACGAGTGAACTCTTTCTCATCTGCATTGATATCTTTCTCATAGTTGAGTCTTCTTGATGAATCATCAATAGAATTGCTCATTCTCTTTTGATAGAAGATCTTGAAGTTGTACGCAGTAAATCTGTTGATTCACTTCATTTGTCTGCAAAAGAGCTTGATTGTTGTCATGAAGTGTTGAAGATTTGCATGATCATTGATTATTTTTATTTCATGTCAAGCTTCTTCTGAATAATGTTTTTAATGATTCATGCTTTCAACGATCATCAGCATTTTCTGATCATGTGCGTCATAGTTTCGTTCAATCAATTGTCACTTTCTCGATCAGATGATTACTGAGTGTCAGTGTAAATTCTCAAGTGTAATATTTGTTTATTGAAACATCATTGCTTTTTCTGCAAATTTAAAGATGTTCATCTTTAATCTTATGACTTTCGCAAAATTGAAGTGCTGAAGAACAACGTTTTGAGCAAAGATGACTTTCAGCTTCTGAAAAGTGTTTCAAGCATTGTTGATGAGTTTAATTTGCTTCATCTGTTCTTTGAAAATTCATCTCTTCTTTATGTTAGAAAAGAGACTCGTTTTGAGATGATGAATCAAGAATGATGCTATTCTTGAATAGTTCTTTATGAATCAACAATAGAAGTTGACAAAGTCAAGAAATATTTGAATCTTTTTCATCATTCTCGATTGTGATTAATCTTGAATGATTTGCATTTGATTCTTCTTCATTGAAATTTCTCTTTTTTCTATTTTATATTCTAGAAAGAATAACTCTTTCTTAAAGAATTTGCATTTGAAGAGCTTGATCTAGAGCTTTAGAATCTGCAGTTTGTCAAGAATTTGTTGTACATGATGAATATATTTCTCACAAGTTTTGCTGAATATCAGAATGTCATTCAGATAGATGAGACAGATTATGTTGAGAAATTCAAACAAAGTCTGATTCATATAGATTTGAAAGAAAGTCAATGCATTGATGAGATCAAAGAGCATCACGAGATACTTGTATAAGTCAAATCTCGTACAAAATGTCATCTTTCATTCATTTTCTTCTCGTATGCAAAGTTTGTTAAACATGTTCTTGATGTCAAGCTTGATAAATCACTTGATGTCTGCAAGACAATTGAGAGCTTCATTGATCAACGAAAGAAGACATCTATTCTTAAAAGTGATTGCGTTGAGCTCTTGATAATCAACGCACGATCGTAGCGTTTTATCTTTTTTAGATGTAAAGAGCATGAACATCTCAGCTGAAGAGATGAAGTATTGTATCATGTTTGCTTGAAGCTGTTTCTCAATATACATCTTTTGTGCAATGAGTTCGACTGCGAAAAGATTGTACAAAGAATCTCAAAGAATGATACGACTCTTTCTGATGCAAATAGCATGATCATGAAACTCATAAGTCAAAAGAACTTTGACTTTTTGAGTGAAGAAATTCGTGAAATTCATAAATTCTTTTGAAACATTTAAGAATTGATTAACTATCATATTTTCAATTTGTGTGAGTCGAGAGTTTTCTTCTATCACTGAGAAACTCAAAGAATTGTACAGAGCATCTAGAAGTAATTGAATGTGTATTATGATGTTCTGTTGCTCGAGATTCTGAGTCGATTGAGCGCTTGAGACTTCTCATTTCTTCTGATGATTACGTTGATGAAAAGACTTGAAAGTGACTTTTCTTGCAAAGCTAGATTGATGAATATTGCATGCAAAAAGACTTGACGCAAGTTTTGCTTCATTGAACATTGTGTAAAATGATTCTGAAACTGTTCTTTAATGAGATAATCTCTTTCTTTCATTCTGAGCACACAAGATTCTTTAGCATAAGCGTTGATGAGCAAACTCGTGAATGAAATTATGCTTTTCAAAGAATGAAAGATTTAACATGAGATTCTCTGAAACATATTCAACAACGATAAAGATCTTCAAGATGCATAGATTCCTTTATCAAAGTTTTGAATGTTCAGATCAAGCAGTATTGTTTCGTGTAATCACATTGATTTATCATTGAAGAAAATTTTCGTGAACTTTCAAGAATGAATATTCTCGATCTTATCTAAACGTTTCATGAGACTGTGATGAATCACGTTTAGCATACACTCAGTGTTTATCATGACTTAAGTTTCAAAAAGATCGAGACATTCTGACTTGATCTTGACTACGAGAATGAATGATGTTGTGACTGAGTTCAAGTTCTTCAACATTGTCAACGCGTTCAATTTGATAGACAGTTGACTGATCAAGTTGACTCATTGAGCTTCGTACTCTTCAGTTACTCTCTTTTCTTAAGTAATCAATAGATGAGAGAAATCTATCAAGCTAAGTCTTTTCTTGAAACGTCGACAGTGAGAATGTTGTTAGAAGCAGAAGAAGCTTCTGAGAAGAAAGCTCTCAAGAAGATGAATCATGAGTTTAAACAATTCAATTCTGCATTATCTTTAGATTTGCATCTGACACACGTTTTCTCGCTGACTCTGTGATATTTTTCCTTTTGAAAGACTGTTTTTCTCAGTTCTGATTCTCATTGCTTTTGTTGATCATTAAAGTATTCTTCTTTTTCTCAACTATTAATTCTCTGCAAAAAACTCTGCAAGCTCTTCTTGTGTGATCAATTCTCGAAAGATGAGTTCGTTTTCAACTGTCGACTCTGCTAAGCATAGTTCAAAGTATGCTGTGTGTCAATGTACTTCATCAATTCTCAACAGAACATCTTGCTTCGTTGAGCGAAAGTTAGTATAATTAGCTTGATCTTGTTTGAGAAAAGTAGCTCATTCAGAAATCTGAACAATAGCACTTTCTCAGACTTCATGACTTCAACACGATTTTGAAAATGTGTCTTGTTGAGTTTCAGAAAGAACGACACGCATGTTTGATCGCTTCTTTTTATAATGATATTTCATAGATCATCTGCTCGATTCTGAAGTGACTTCACGTCAAGCAAGCATTGCTGAAGAGTTTCAAGAAACTTCGCTTATGTGATTTTATGATCTCTCTTCTCGACAGTCTTCTCGATCTGTTGAAGATAGTGCATCATCATGATCTTTACATATTTCGTGACGTAATCAAGCTTGTCATCATCTTTGATGTAATTCATCTTGATGAAGTTCAACTTTAGTTTTCTGAGAAACAACTTCAGATTCTTGTTGATGATGAATTCAAACTTCTTCTCTTTTGAGAACTTATTCAAAGAGATGATCTTAGAGATGATCATTCTCTTTTTAAAAGAATCATCATTGATGAAAGAATTCTTTATGACTTTAGCGATGATTCTTTTGCGAAACTTCGATTCAAGATGATCAGATGCATGACTTCATCATGTTAAAAAATAATCAGAGTTTGATGTGCAAGATGTTCAATCTAGATCTTTTAACAGAATGATGTTTTCAATGAACAACGTTTTGCGTCAAGCGCACATCTTCAAATAATTCTGTTGTCTTTGCAAGATCTTCACGTTGTCGATAATACTCTGAATTTCGTCGAGAATGACAAATGAAAGTTCATGCTCAACGACTTTCATTCTTGTCTGAAGCAGCGTGCGCTGTCTCTTTTCTCTTTCTACATCGACGCGAGTGCTTCTGATGTCTTCGTTCAATGCTGCATGATGACAAGTCTTTAATAGATTCTTTAAACTAACGATTGCAAAATCAGAAAATAATCGAGTTGATGAGATCATGATATCAATGATGATCACTTGACGCTGCACAAGACTCTTCATCGAATTCAATTGAAACTTCTCTCTATTGTCGTAAGAAATTTAATCAAGCAGAATGAGTGCAAACTTTGTGAAGATGATGAAAGTAGACGAGACAACACTCTTGAAAGACATGCAAATATTGCTTTCAAGAAGTGAAATTGCAACATCAAGAGAAGTCATATCTTGATCATGATGCTTGAAGAGTACATCTATGATGTCAGTGATGATGATCACTTGAATCAGAGACGCAGAAGTCTTGAGAATGAGAAGAAATTAAGATTCGCTATGAAGATTGAATGTCATATTCGAAGAATTGCTGTTCGAGTCAACGATTTTTTTTTGATCATATAAACTATCATCTCTGCAATAGAGTAGAGTGTTAAAATTGTGAGTAGCTCGAGAAACGTGCAGTCACACTATAGAATATGCGCATAGATAATATGATCAAATTTGATAATAGCTTAATAATATTTATTCATATAGAAAGTTAACACTAGACTATGAAATACAGAAGTAAACTCTTCTCTATATACTCAGAAGACTAAGCTCAAGCATCATCAATGAGACAAGTGAGATTATATGCAACTCATGCAAGATCTTTCAAAGATTGTATGTAACTTGAATTCTTATTATCGATGAAACGTCAAGAGTTGTATGTGACTTGAACTCTTGATAAGTTCAGAAACTCTGAGAATCGACGATAGAAATTCTCATAGACTCAGATTCTCGTCTGAGAAATCAATGATAGCATTGAAGAATAGTTCTCGTATCTGTTCTTTTTTCTCTGAAGAGCTCTGACTTTCATAGATCTGAGTTCTGACAGTTTCATGTTCAGAAAACTATCTTTCTAGAACTTTTGATATCAATCGAAGAATTGAAGATGAAATCACGAAAGATGCAAGCAGTCGTTGATTGATCTACACTCAATAATCTCACTCAGTGCAGTTCTTCATTGACTTCTACAATTTCTATCGACGCTTCATCAAGAACTTTTCGAAGATTGTTCATTTAATGATTTAACTCACTCAAAAGAAAATCATATTTGAATGAAATGAAGTCTGTCAGATTGTCTTCGATCATATGAAGAGATGTATGATCGAGACTTTTATACTACGTCACTTTAATCAAACTCATGAGACTATTCTTGAAATCAACTCATTCAACTACATCAATGATGAAGTTTTCTTTCAATATAATGATGAAGAAGTACTATATTCAATTGTCTTTTATAGCAAGAACATGTCTTATGTTGAATGCAACTACGAGATATATGATAAAGAACTTTTGATCATCATTTGAGCATTTGAACACTGATGACTCGTACTGAAGCTAATTGACATTTCTATCAAGATATTCATCAATCATCAAGCACTCATCTCGTTGATGAAAGATAAAGAGTTAAGCAGATGTCAGATGCGTTGAGTTCAGAAGTTCGCTGATTTCAACTTCAGAATAATGTATCAATCTGATAAACAGAACATCAAGATTGATGCATTAACTCATCAAGCTGACGTCGTGCTCAGAGATTCAGAAAATGAGCGCATTCACTATCAATGAATCATTATTCTGACTTTGAATTGAATGAAAATTGCTGATTTAAAGAAGAACATTAATGAATCAATCTATAAACAGATTCTTGAGATTAATGAGATCGACGAGAATTGTATGCTACTTCGCGAAGCAATAGCAAAAGATGAGTGTCATGATGTCAGATCATCAACTCAATTTAGAACATAGATCGTTGATATCTTAGATAATCTTGATTCATTGAATTTGTTTCACAGTTCAATGAATCAAGTCATCAATTTAGTCATCATCATCTTAATTTAGTCTCAACAATTCTGTTTCAATCATCTCAGTCATGTGCATGAACTTTTGCAATCTTAAGTCAATAGAACTACTGTCTGATCTTGATTCTGCTCAATTCATGTATATAGAAGTTGAGCTCTCATTCTTTTCTTTTGCTTTTTGTCTTTCATCTTGTACATTATCTGATGTATTGTCTTGTATCTAGATTCTATCAAGTAATAATAATATTCATCTTTTATATTGATAGTATCTCTAGTTTAACTCAGTTTCTGACATTATGAAAGATCTACACTTTCTGCAACGTTTTCATACGTTGAAATCTCGTCTAGTTATTCTTTCGCTCAAATGAAGTTATCTCACAATCTCTCAATCGACAATGAGCATGCTGTTAAACAGTTCGCTCAAAGTGTGATCGAAAATTCAGTCGAGATCTTTCGCGCAATGCGTGAGCTTCAAAATCAAGTTCGACAACATGATGTCATAATTTCATTTTCATTCATCATTTTCAATTCTTCAGTTTATATAGAATTGAATTCTCAGTCTCTTGCAACGATAGCTCAGATTGTCGCACAAATCTTGAACAATCAATCTTCTCTCGTTGTTCATCTTTTTGTGAATTCTGTCGTTGTCTTCATCGCTTCTAGATTCGAGAAGCTTTTCAACATATCTGAGTATGAGAAGAACAAAGATTGATTGAATGCATGAGAGTAGAGTCTAATACAGCGCATGAACATGAACGATAATCGTTATTTCTCTCATCGAGTCAAGATCATCTATGTTGAGTCACGACTCATCATAGATAAGAAAACTCACAATCTAATGAGTCAATATCGAGTCAATGATCTCTGTATCATTTTCATCTTTGCAGATTGACAACACAAGTTACGTCATTGCTGTGACAATTCTTTTGAGACAGAAGATGCTCATTTATATCTTCATGAAACTCTGAAGCAAGACATGAATAGCTTTGTTAACTACTACAATCTCTTCTATCAAAAGAAAGAACATTCTTTGATGAAAGATTTCTTGTTGATTGACTGTCTGAAGCGCAATGTCAATTATTTCATTCAAGTCATCATCTTCTTCTGACGAAATCTCAATGAAACTCGATCATTCATTTTTCATTAATGAATTCAAGCATTCTCTAACATTGACGAAGAGCTTTAGCAGCTTAAGCATCATCAATCTCGCTTCATCTTCATCATTGTCTCATTCATCAAAGTCAAGAATGTTTCTGCGTTGACTAGTAACTCTTTGAATTCAAAGATCATTATCTTTGTGACTGTTGTTTTGACAGTATCTTCGTCTTTTTCTCTCTTGTTTCTCAATAAGTCAATGAATTTAAGCTTCGTCATTGTCATCATTCAAGATAAGACTCTGATCATTTTTGAGATCAAGAAAATCTGCAACAAGTGAAAGCTGTGCTACTACTGCAAGTTGCAACATTCGAGCAAAATCATTAAAGAATGCTCAAATAAGAAGTTCTTCACTCTGCGTATCATGAACGTTTACGACAGTGACGTCATCAGTATAGATGAAGAAATCTCGCTGTTCATGAAAAAAGTTTAGTTTCTGAGCTAAGTCACGCTCAGAGATCTATATACATATCATCTTGTTTACTAGTCTCAATCTTTTCATTCTTACTTCAATCATATAGAAAGTTTTCTGCTAAATCTGTCTTGAAACTCTTTGAATTCGATTTGACATTCAAAGATAGTCACATAATAGTATTTTGTATTCTACGTCAAGCTCAATCTAGAGTTTTCGCTCTCGCTTTGATTGATAGTGAAGTCTTTGCTTATGTTTTCATGAATAAATTCTTCGCGCAACAACATCATCTTTTCTTGCATCAATTAACTCACTCTTGCAGACTTCAAGAATTTGATAATCAAGTCACTTTAATTGATGACATTACTTATGTTGTTGAAATCACAATGATTCTTGATAAACACATCAAAAGACTATTCTTTTATGTCATTGAATTAAGTCAATATCTCATCATCATGAGTTTGTCATGACTTTGTCATCACGTCATTGATGTTAATTTTGAACACAATATTCTCATCTTGTCTTTCTTTTTCTGTCTTAATCATTGTTGCTCATCTCTCGTCAAGATCTATGATCTTAATCAACAAGAAGAAAATTTCTCGTTTGAAGTTAACAAAGTAGCTTTCTCTCAGTCTCGCTCTCAATTCACTCGCAAGAAGCAACTCAATCTTTCATTTGCTTGAAAGAAGTAACTCAGTTTTCAGTTCGCTCGCAAGAAGCAATCTAGTTTCTCATTTGCTTGAAAGAAGCAACTCAGTTTTTCGTCTGCTCACAAGAAGTAATATAATCTTTCGTTTGCTTATGAAAAGTCAATTAATACTCAGCTCATTCACAAGAAACAAATCTCATTCAGTCTTGTCTCTCGTCTGAAACAAGAAGCTTTTAGTTGTATTTTTCAAGTCATTCAAAAAGAATACTCATCAAAAATCAAGTGTCAAAATTCTTTTTTCTTTAGAACTTCTGTTGTCTTTCAAGCAGATCAATTCAATCAATCTTTTATACATCTTGACATAGTCGAGTTGAAAGCTCAAAGCTTTGATCATACTGCTCATGTCAAAGACATTGAAGTGTTTAGCGTCACTCTAAAGAAAATCTATGTCTTCTTGAATCTTGAATCAATCTCGTCTTCTAGTCTAGATTCTGATGAGTCAAAATTGCATCATGTGACTTTGACTGTCTGTTCAAAGAACAGTTCAACTCTTGCTCAGTTCTCGTCTCACTCTCAAGACAGTATGTATGATAAGAATCATCATCTGAATCTTCATCAAATGAAAAAGAAATTTCATTTGACTGCATTCACGATACAAGAAGATCTTGAAGTTTATCAACAAAGTAAGAATGTTGATTCAGTCACAATTTTATCATTCAAATATTTCAAGTTTCTAAACATTTTCTTCAAGAAGAATGTTGATATTCTGTCTTTGTATCAAGCTCATAATCATGTCATACATCTTAAAGAAGATGCTCAATTCTCAGTCTTCGCTTTATACGACATGAGTCGTGATGAAATTCTAGAACTTCATCATTATCTGAATGAGAATCTGAGCAAAGATTTCATTCGAGTCAATCACTTTCAGACGATCATCTTTGTTCTCTTCATCAAGAAACTTGAAGAAGAACTTCGCTTTTGCGTGAACTATCAAGATCTGAACGCTATCACAGTCAAGAATCAATATTCTTTATCTTTGATCTCAGAAACGTTGAATCATTTAAGTTGAGCTAAAATCTTTATCAAGCTGAATATCATTTCTGCGTTCAATCGACTTTGAATCAAAGAAGAAGATGAAGCTCTCATCGTCTTTTGCACTCGATTTGAATTATTCAAGTATCTAGTCATGCTCTTTGATCTATGTAATGAGTCTATCTCATTTCAGAAGTACATTCACAATACTCTTTGTGAACATTTAGATAAGTTCTGTACAGCTTATCTGAATGACATCTTGATCTATTTCAACAATGAACTTGAGCACGAGATTTATGTCAAGCTCATTCTGCGAAAGTTGTGAGAAGCAGATCTTCAGATGAATATAATCAAATGTGAGTTTCACGTCACTCAAGTTTTGTATCTAGAATTGATAATCATCATTGAAGAGATTAAGATGAACTTTTCTAAGATAGACATCATTGTCAACTGACTCATCTTGATCAACGTTAAAGACATTCAAAGTTTTCTAGATTTCACGAACTTTTATAAAAGATTCATCTATGATTATAGTAGAATAGCTATCTCGCTCACTCGTTTCATCAGAAAAGATGTACTCTTTGTCTGATTTCAGAAATGTCAGATTGCATTCAACATTCTTAAGAAAGTCTTCACTTTCAAGATTATTCTTCATCATTATAATTCAGATCACAAGATTGTGATAGAAATTGATGCTTCAAACTATGTGTTCAAAGACATTCTCTTTCAGTACAATGAGAACGAGATTTTTCATTCAATCGCTTACTTTTCAAAGAAGCATAACTCAGTCGAGTGTAACTACAAGATCTACGATAAAGAACTTATGATCATTGTTTGCATCTTCAAGAAATGACAATCAGAGCTCGAAGACTCTATCTATTCTGTCAAAGTGATCACGAATCACAAAAATCTTGAGTATTTCATGTCAATTAAGCAGTTAAGTCGTCATCAAGCTCGTTAAAGTGAGTTTCTGTCTAGATTCAACTATTGCATCGCTTATCGTTTCAATAAGATCGACGATAAGTTGAATGCTTTGACATGTCGCTCAGAAGATTTCTTTAAAGAGAAAAATACATTCAATTCTTGACATCAATATCAACATCAGACAATTCTGAAAACTCATGTTTTAGATCTCAATATTGTTGAAAATCTCGCTCTTGACATCTTCAACATCAAGATCATAAAGCTTCAGTCACAAATCATCGCTCTAGATTCAGTTCAGTTACATCTGTTCTCAGTTACTTCAGCATCTTTGCAAATTCTAACTTTCATGAATTTAGAAATCGAAGAATTCAACGTTGAAGACGTTGAGTCTCAGCTAGATCAAGACATTCTGAATCTTGATGAAGATTCTGCTGACATTCTCACTCAAACATTGTAAAAGCAAGTCGAAATCAATAACAAATTTGCAGCTCAGATAATCAAAGCACTTTGCAATGAAGCATGACATTACAACAAGATTTCTCTAGTTGAATGTGAAAAACACGAGAATCATCTGTACTTTCAAGAAAGAAAGTACATGCTCAACTCAGATAAACTACGCCTTCGTATCATTCAACTCGCTCATGATAGTATCATCAATGATCACTCAGAAAGAGCAAAAAGCTATGAACTGATCAATCGAGTTTACTGATGATCAAACATTTATAAGTATGTTCAACACTTTGTATGAAACTGTCACGTGTGCACACGTTTCAAGCTCTTTAAACAATGAACTCAAGAATGATTACATCTTCTTTCAATTCTCGAACGTCGTTTACATGATATTTTCATGAACTATGTAAATTTTTTATTGCTCAGTATCTTCATGAGTATCACATATAGATATGTTCTAGTCTTTGTTGATTGTCTTATCAAAATAAGACATTTAGTTCTCATCACTTTTATGAAAGTTGAAGAAGTTATCAACTGCTTCTATGCTCATGTTTGAAAACATCATGATTTACTCGAGTTCTTCATGTCTGATTGAGACACACAATTCATCTTTGATGTCTGAAAGCATATGTGTAAAATGTTGAAGATAGACGTTAAGTTATCAACGACGTATCACTCTGAAATCAATGATCAAATCGAGAAAGTCAATGCTGTCATGAAGCATTATCTTCAAGTTTTCGTCAACTACATGCAGAATGACTGAGCTAAGTGACTTTCTGAAGTCAAATTTGTTATCAATAATGCATCATCATTAATCATTCTAGCATCACTCTTCTTGATTAATTTGAATCAGAACTCACGTCTAGACTTCAAGTCTTTTGAATCTCTGCTTGAGAATCTTACATCTCAAGCTTGAAACAAGTTAATCAATGTTGAAGAGTTCATCAAGAAGATGAAGAAACTAACTGAGCATCTACGTGATGAGATGCTTATAGCTCAGATCATCTACGAATTCAATGTCAATCTCTTTCGTCGTTCTTGTTCTAGATACTTCGTTGAAGATGAAGTCTGATTGAATGCTTGCAATCTCAGCATCGCTCGTCTTGCTGTCAAGTTAAACGATCGTAACGTTGATCTCTTTAAGATCAAGCATGTCTTCAAGAACAATTCTCTGATCATTGAGTTAAATCTTTCAGCATTCATGAAGATTCATTTAATCTTTCATGTCATTCTTCTGAATCATATCACAAGTGACTTTCTTTCAAGTCAACGTCAGAAATCTTGAGAACTTGTTATCATCGAGAATGATAAAAGATTCTGATATGTAAACAGCATACTAAACTTCAAGCATGATAGATGTTATAACTCATCTCTGCTCAAGTATTACATCGATTGAGAAGATCATTTTTCTACTTGAAAGTCTTTTCATCTTCTGAATAATTGTGAGCAAACACTCGATGAATATCATCTCGTTAACTCTGTTGTCGAAGAATCACATGTACTGTCATGTGTGATGTTTCAATGTCAATGTCAAGAACTTTAAGTTCAATCTTCATCATTTTAACTCAGCTCAGATCTGACTCAGATCTTGTCTAGATTCGACTCAGACATCTTGTTTAAATCTGACTCAGATGTGATTCAGATGTATTTTAGTCTCGTTTGTGCATCATTACATTAAACTGCATTTCATCTTTATTTTGCTCAAATCTGACTCAGATCTTGTCTAGATCTGATTCAGACATCTCATTTAAATCTGATTCAGATGTGACTCAGATGTGTTTCAATTCTCTGTGCATCATCATGTTAAAATGCGTCTCATCTCATCTTGCTCTTCAGACATCTTGCTCAAATCTGACTCAGATGTGACTCAGATTTATTCTAGTTTCATCTGTGCTTCATCACATTAAAATGCGTTCACATCAATTCTTGTCTCGTTTCAGTCTTTGTCTTCAATTCTTTCTCGTCTCATTTTGTTTCTTCTCATTGTTTTGCAGAAGCTCAGTCTTGAAGAAAGAAGTTACTGTCATGATGTCAGATCATCAACTCAATTTAAAACATAAATCATCAATATCTTAAATAATCTTGATTCATTGAATCTGTTTTGCAGTTCAATGAATCAAGTCATCAATCTAGTCATCATTATCTTAATTTAGTCTCAGCAATTTTGTTTCAATCATCTCAGTCATGTGCACAAACTTCTGCAATCTTAAGTCAATAAAACTATTGTTTAGTCTTGATTCTGCTCAATTCATGTATATAGAAGTTGAGCTTTCGTTCTTTTCTTTCACTCTTTGTCTTTCATCTTGTACATTATCTGATGTATTGTCTTGTATCTAGATTTTATCAAGTAATAATAATATCAGTCTTCTATATTGATAGTATCTCTAGTCTAGCTCAGTCTCTGACAATGAAACACAATATGAAGATATCAAATTGAAGAATTGTTGAACTCAGAATGAAATCTTGTATCATGATAGTCAGCTATGAATTTCGTTCAACGAGCTTCTACAAATGAATCTGATTCATGAAATGTACAATCAATCATCAGTTGATCATTCTGATATTCTTAGAACTGTGAAAGTCATAAAGCGAAACTACTATTGATCATTCATGCGAAAAACGATAGATCAATATATTCGAAACTGCTATATCTGTCAACGTTCAAAAACATCTAGAACTAAATCAAATGACTTGCTTCAATCTCTATCAATATCTGAACAGCGATGACAAGACATAGCAATGAACTTCATTATCAATCTATCTGATTCGAGCGAGTACAACGTTATTCTGACGATCATTTACAGATTGTCAAAAGAAAGACATTATATTTCTTGCATCATTGATGATGAAGATATCACTGTCAAAAAGACAGCTGAAATGCTGATTCAATGAGTATATTGAACTCATGATCTATCAAACTTCATAGTATCTGATCGAGGTTTGCAATTCATCTCTATACTATGAAAGTTTCTTTGCAAACAACTGAGCATTTTTCTTCAATTGTTCATCATCTATCATTTTCAAATCGACGATCAAAGCGAACGAGTCAATCAGAACATCAAGCGATATCTTTAATTCTTCTGTTCGTATATGCAGAATGATTGATCTAAGTGACTATTCATGATCAAGTTTGTCAACAATAATGTCTTGTTCTCAGTCATCTTCTTGATCTTCTTCTTCATAAACAAGAGCTTTCATTCTCATATGAGCTTCGACTCTGACATCATCGAGTATGAAAGCACTCGCGAACGCTTGCAGATTAATCGAGTCAAGAATATATTTGAACAAATGAACAAGACATTGATCTTCGCTCGTGAAGCTCTGATTAAAACACAGAAACAAATGATAAATCAAGCTAATAAGCATAGAAAGAAGATCAATTACAAGATTGAATCAAGAGTGTTTCTGAATGAACGAAACATCATTACAGCGAGACTCTTCAAAAAATTGAATGACAAGATGCTTGATTCTTTTTAGATCATTGACTTCATTGATTCATTCTATAAATTGAAACTATTCAAGACTATGCATATACATGATGTATTTCATTCAGAGCTTCTTCGTTTCGTTGTCAATGATTCTTTGTCTGATCAGAAGAATGAATTCTCAAGATCAATAGTGATAAATGATGAAGACGAATGAAAAATCGATGATATATTGAACTTTTGATGATATCAAAGACGACTTCAATATCAAGTCAAATGAAAGAGTTATGACAACGATCTCAACTGATATAACGCTGACGATGACGAATTTATGAACGCTCAAGAGATGATCGATGACTTTCATATCAAATATTCAAGAAAAGCGCACTAAGAAACAACATTTATGCGAACATGAATATTTGAGAGAGAGAAGTAATGTTACGATTTTAGTCTTCATTTATTCTTTCTAGTCTTCATCTTGATTTCATTCTAATCGAGTCTAGTGAGCATTCAAGCTAAAAGTGATGTCATTGAAACTCTGCATCATATATGTAAGATGTCAATTCAATCGAGTCTAGCACAGAGCTGAGAAACACACATATAAGAATCGAGTTCTTTTCTATAGATACTTTTCTTTCTTAGCATTTATCTATTAGTTATATTACACTCATATGACTCACTTTATGTCGATCTTTAACACATGCATTGAATAAACTCGTCAGCACTGAGATCAGTTCTGTGAGATTTGCTTGAAGTGCTTTGTTTGAGATTTCAGAGATGTCTGATGCTTTGTTCATCTTTACTCATTTAATTACTCACTTCATCTCATTTTCTGAAATGCGTGAATCTGATAATACTGCTAAAGATATGAATGAATCTGAAATGTTATTGACATCTGCTTGTGAGAGTGAAGAAAAGAATTTTTCTCGCAGCATCTCAATTTTTTCTTCAAACGTTGTTATCATATGATCAATATCATTTCGTTTCAGCGACGAAAACTGAGAAAGCTTTTTAAATAACTGACTTTCAATTCTGATTCATTTTGCAAAGCATCATATTGATTTCAATGCGTCGCTTAGCTCATGCATCTGTGATCTAAAGTGTTCGCATTTTGTTTGTTTGATGATCTTGTTTTTATGATCATTGTGTTTCAGATATTCATTTCATGTCTTTAATGTGTCTTGTGTTTTTCATATGATTTGCAGTCGTTTTGATTTCATTACTACTTTGAAGCAGCTCTGATTTCAGAAATTTCTTGCTTAATTTAATGATTTTGCTCAAAGAATAGACTTCTCAATGATCTCTTGTAATACTCTGATGATCTCTGTTGCTTTGTCATTCATCTCAGCTTTGCTGTTCAAAGAGCAATCTGACAAAAAAATGTATTTGCAGATAAGCATGTTAGAACACTCTCGCAGATGATTAGATAAAGCAATGATTAAATAATCATTGTGTAATCAGAGTCTTGAAGTGATCGCTCTGATCGCTTGAATCAGAAGCGATCACAATGAGCATGATGAGCATGATGCTCATCTTGCTCATCTTGCTCGAGAATGATCAAAGAGATCATTCAGAGCAGAAATGACTTGACACGATTCTTTTATATTTATATAACAATGATCGTTCTCTTAAATAGAAGCTTCATGCTTAACTCATGTAATAGTTAATACAGTTTATTGTCTTAGTTATTCTCAAATCTTCAGTCTAGTGATTAGTTTGTTACTATACTGATCTTTGTTTATATCTTGTGTTGTTAAAGAAACAATCATTACACTTTAAGCATCATTCTTTCACAAGATATTAGAGCATCATCTTATCATGATTGTTATGTCATTCTTAGAATGAATTACATCAGCAGACATAAACTGATCATCAAGTCAAGTTTTGAGTTGACATTTTGAATTCGACTCGACTTGAAGTCGAGTTGCTTACATTTTTAACTCGACTCGAGTCGAGTTGAGCATATTTTCAACTCGACTTGACTAGATTCGAC